>CEOD01013474.1_pt1 | contig 31852 bp, 28 predicted proteins | sample 530341 | NCBI WGS metagenome assembly CEOD01 (sample SAMEA2619950, study PRJEB7988) | marine metagenome | isolation source: saline water (ENVO:00002010), including | reverse complement strand
CCGCCAGACCGACGTACAAAACGGGCAGGACTCCGACGATTACTTCTACAACGTAGGTTTGACCGGTGAATTGACCGAAAAGCTCTCCACAACCTTCAAGGTTGGTTACACCACTCGTGACTTCACAGGCGGTCGTTCTTCGGAAGGTACGATGACTTTGAATTCCGCTACTACCTTCGACGCGACCGAGCGTGGAACTCTTCGCTTCTACCTCAACCGTGATTTCGTCACCGGTGGTACTGGTAACTCCATCGAGCAAACTGGTGTTCGGGTGACTTACTTCTACTTGATCTCCCCCCGCCTGACTGCTGACTTCACCGGTGGATACACTTACGGCGACTACCAAACCTCACCTCGTGAGGACAACACTTGGCTCGGACGCTTGGGTGGTTCATACCGCTTCAACTCTCTCTGGTCGATGAATGCCTTCTACACTTTCCGGGATAATGACTCCAACACCAATGGTGCGAGTTACACTGAAAACATGGTGCAGCTCGGAGCGAATTTCCGCTACTGATCGATTCGCAAATCCCTCTTTTTTTGATCGAGTCCAGCCTGTTAAAGGTTGGACTCTTTCTTTCGATTCATGAAACAAAAAACCTTCTGCTTTCTAGCGTGTATTCTCTCCCTGACTCCCCTGGTAGGACAATCGGAATCCGGTGACACCGGGGGAAATGACCAGAGTACGTCGACATCAACTTCGCCGGATGGTCGGCTCGGAAACATTGATTCGATGGTCGCTCCGGCGAATTATCGGATCCAGCCCTCCGATATTCTTTCCATCCAGGTCTATCAGCAGCAGGACTTGAATAAAGAAGTGCGGGTGGAGGCCGATGGCACGATCAGCCTACACTTGGTGGGGCGGGTCAATGTTGAGGGGCTGACGGTATCTGATGCCCGGGAGCGCATTACCGAACTCTACGACCGGGATTACTTGGTGAATCCTCAACTGGATTTACAGGTGATCCAGTTCAATCTGGATGAGGTCCAGGTTCTGGGCCAAGTCAGAGCGCCGGGAACAATCGCGATTCCACCAGATGAAGACCTCACTTTACTGCAGGCCATTTCGAGAGTCGGCGGATTTACCCGTCTAGCGAGAAAGGGATCCGTGCAGATTCGACGTGAGTCTGATGAGGGCGAGACGAAGGTCTTTGTGATCAACGCCTCTGATCTCATTAGCGATCCGGACTCCGAGGGGTTTATTCTCCAAGACGGTGACATTATCTACGTCGAAGAACGGTTTATTTAAATTTAACTAGTAAAGCAGACTCTCATGGCAAAGCAGGAAAAACGAAATCCCTACGGCGACGGTTACGGCGGCGCGGGGAATTACGGCGGTGGCAGCGATTACGGATATGAGGTGGGACAATCTCACCGGAGCCTCGGCGACTATCTAATTCTTCTCCGGGAACGAGTTTGGTATATAATTATCATCTTTCTCGTTGTCGCGACGGGAACGACGTTGTTTACATTTCGTAAAACGAAGATTTATACATCGGGTGCATTGGTAGAAATCCTCCGTGATGATTCAAATCCTATGGGGGGCAGCGGTGATATTGACTTAAGTCAGATCCGTTCGGCCGAAGATCTTAATACCGAGATCAATTTCTTAAATAGTGGTCGTTTAATTCAAGCGGTTAACAAACGTCTTACTGGACCGGAGCGTGAGGCCTTCATGGAACCCTATGAAGACACCATCACTTTCTCGGGTCCGTTGACTCCATTGGAGGTGTTGGGACGCAATCGGGAGATCAAACCGGCCCGGATGTCGTTGAATGTCTATATCTCCTATTCGCACCCCGAAGCGGCGATCGCAGCGGACGTAGCGAATATGTTCGCCGAAGAGTATGTGGCCTACAGTTTGAATCGCGGTCTCGAAGCCTCGATTCAGGCGGTGGAAGACCTTCGGCGGGAAGCGGATGTGAAGAAGCTGCGAGTGGACGAGCTCGAAGCTGAGCTCGCACAGTATCGGCGGGACAATAATCAGGTTTCAATCGAACAGAGTGAGAATGTTGCCCTGAGCGAATTACAGGCCAACACGAGCCGTTTGAACGCTGCGGAAGCAGAATTCTCCAGTGTCGAAACCCAATGGGAGCTTGTTGAGCAATACACCGAAGAAGGAAGACCTCTGTGGGATCTTGAATTTATTTCGATGAGACCTCTCGTGCAGGACCTGCTCGCCCGTCGGGCGAATGCATTGATCAACATCTCCACTTTGGCGAAACGCTACCGTGAGAAGCACCCGGTAATGATCGAGGCCGCACAGAACCTGAATCAGATCAATACCGAGCTGATGCGGGCGGTCACCACCGCTACGGCCAGTATTGAGGCGAACTACAAGCGCGCAGAAAAGAACCTGCTCGCTGCTGAGAAGGCTCTCGAGAAGAGTGAAAAGCGCATGCTGAACCTTGCTGAGGTACGGACTGGTTACAATTCGATCTTCCGTGATTTCCAGGTAGCTCAAATGAACTACCAACAGCTAATCAGCCAACTCGCGACACGTGAGGCGGAAACCAGTTGGAAGACCGCCCAGGCGGAAATCATCGACCGGGCTCAGATTCCGATCAACCCAAGTTCACCAAATGTGCCTCTCAACTTAGCTCTAGGCGTAGTGGGAGGATTGGGACTCGGGATTGGATTCGCATTCGGTCTAGCCTTCCTGGATAACCGGGTGAAGAGCGCTTACGATGTGGAGGAAATGATCGGGATTCCACTTTTGGGAATTGTTCCCAAGATTGACCGACGCCTTTCTTCGGCAGAGCGTGCCCGGGCCGTTGCGACGAATCTCGACAGCAAGGTAACCGAGTCGTTCCGGACGATCCACTCCTCGATCTCGTTGAGTGATGAAGGTAAATTGGCGCAGGTAATTGCGGTAACCAGTACCCTACCGGCGGAAGGGAAGTCATTCATCGCGACGAATTTGGCGCTTACCTTTGCGGGACAGGGCCAGAAGACATTGATCGTCGATTGCGATATGCGGCTACCGAATGTGTCGAAGTCCTTTGGAATGAAGCCGAAGACCGGGATGTATGATTACTTCTTTGGGGATAAGACTCTCGACGATGTGATCGTCAAGGAAGTGACTCCGAATTGTGACATTCTCCCAACGGAGCGTGCTCCCGATAATCCAACTCAGGTATTGAACAGTGTAGAGTTCGAGCAGTTGCTCATCCAACTGCGTCACCGATACCACAAGATCGTGATCGATTCTCCTCCAGTCGGTGCGGTGAGCGATACGCTATGCCTCCTCCCTCTGATTGACGGTGTCGTCTTCGTTGTAAAATTCAACGACGTGAAAAAGAAGGCAGCGAAGGCCTCGGTGAAGACTCTTCTCGAGTCAGAGACACCAGTTTTCGGTGCGGTGATGAACGCGATCAGTGCGAAGATGTCGAACTACTACTACTCGCACTACTACGATTACAGCTACCACGATTACTACTACATGAAGGAGCCCGGCAACCGGCAGTCCCTCAGTGAAGCAACGGGTCCAAACTCGCCTACCCCTACGGGTCAGCTGCCTCTGGAAGGCAAAGACGAGAGCGTAAAGGCGTCTGAGAAGGTGTAGTTCGGACAGTTTTCGAACAGAACTATTTGCAAAATGCGGGTCTTAACGGACCCGCATTTTTTCTGCCAAATAGATGGCCCGGATCCGGTCGAAATCTTCTTCGCGAGTCCTGGTTTCGAGGACGTAATCATACTCACCGGAAACTTCCATCTCCCGGCGAGCCGATTCGATTCGGCGCTCGATTTCAACTTCATCATCGGTCCCCCTCTTCCGCAGTCGATCCCGCAGTTCTTCGAGTGAAGGAGGATTGATAAAGATGGTCACGAGGTGGCCGCGCAACCAGTCAGAGCCGGTAGCGGTCGACTTGATCTGACGCATTCCCTGGACATCAATGCTGAGAAGCACGTCCTCATTTTCTTCGAAATGCTGAAGAACCTCTGACGCCAGTGTGCCGTAGGCCCGTCCGTGAACGAGTGCCCATTCCAAAAAGTCCCCCTCTTCATTGCGGCGATCAAACTCTTCGCGCGAGTAGAAATAATAGTCCCGACCCTCTTTTTCTCCGTCTCTTGGAGAACGTGTGGTGACGGTTACGGCCCGCTGAAGATTGTCGAACTCACTGAGGAGACGGTGGCACAAGGTGGTTTTGCCACTGCCGGCTGGACCGGACAGGATGAAAAGGAGTGATTCACCTTGGGTCGTCATTGGAAAAAGAGCGAAGAATTAGTAGGTCAAGGGCATGACACAGAGGATGATCCCGTATACAGCGAGGGATCCGCCGGTGATTTGTCGAATACCGTTGCTGGAGTTGAACCGTGCCACTGCATCCCGAAAGCGATAGGGTGAGGCAGCCAAGTATAGACTCAGGAGTACGATCACGTAGCTAAATACTACTAGAAATAAGCGCGTCGTAGGAAGCTGCAGGTAGGCGGCAGCTAGAAATTGGCCCGCGAGAATCAGTCCGAGGACGGAAAGAGCGCGGATACCGAGAAAGTCTGGCACCCGGAACCAAGCACCGATCGATAGCATCAGAAAGAAGGCGAAAAGAATGTTCTTATACTTTCCAAAGTCCGCTTCACCGAGCTTGCTTACATTGAAGAGAACGAGTCCTGTCGCAGCGACCAGTAGGACGAAGGCTGCAGTCCGGGAGCGAGGGAACGCAGTCAGTGCATTTCGAACGGGAGCCGGGTACAGAATGAGTGCGAGTCCTAGTATTAGGAGGAAAATTCCGGCGACGAGAGTGGCGAAAACAAGGCTCATACAGCGATTAGGTTGGGATCAAGGGAATCAAATCCGGTAAGGACCGGTTGGCCGAAAAGAGTACTGACCGTTGCAGAATCAATGGAGACTGGAATGAGTTCTCCGATCTGGCGCTCTCTTCCGGGAAAGATCACTTTGCGAAATCCGCGGGTTCTACCCATGAACATCCCCTCTCCCTTTCGGGCCGGGCCTTCGACTAGGATTTCGACGGTTTTGCCGATCAGCTCTTGGTTGCGGGCGAGCGAATGACGGCCGAGGATGTCGAGAAGCACCTGATTGCGTCGCTCCTTTTCCTCCTGGGGTACTTGGTCTTCCATTTCCGCTGCGGGAGTGCCGGAACGGGGACTATACTTAAAAATAAAAGCCATATCGAACCGGAGTTCCTCAAACAGCTGCCGGGTGGCTTCAAAATCTTCTTCGGTTTCTCCGGGGAATCCGACGATGACGTCGGTGGAGAAATACATCTCGGGTGCAGCTTCCCGCAGTGACTGAACGATGCGACGGTAGCGATCTACGCTGTAGGGTCGCTTCATCTTTTTCAGGATAGGATCTGATCCACTCTGGAGGGGTAGGTGTACGTACTCACAGAGTTTTGGCAGGTCGCGATAGGCCTGTACGAGATCCTTGCGAAATCCGCGGGGATGTGGCGAGGTGAAGCGAATTCGTTCCAGACCCTCAATGTCATTAATTTTCTCTAAGAGCTGAACAAAGGGAGTCTTTCCATCGAGCGTGGGAAATTCCCGCTGGCCATAACTCGTCACGATTTGGCCCAGGAGAGTGACCTCTTTGGTTCCGTTACCGGCGAGACGTTTGACCTCTTCGATAATGTCATCCATCGGGCGGGCCCGCTCATCGCCTCGGGTTTTGGGTACAATACAGAAACTGCACCGCATATTGCATCCTTGCATGATGGATACAAAAGCAGATACCTGGGATTTGGACTCGTCGTGATGGCGAATCTCATTCTGCGACTTTTCCTCCTCGTCGAGATCGACCAGCGTGGATGGCCGTGGGCCCTGCCCCTCCATGCTTTGGATCAGGTTGTCGAGCAGGTCGGGTACGCGGTGAAACTTCTGGGTCCCGACGATGAGGTCGAGGTCGGGCAGCCGGTCCAGTAGCTCGGTGCCGCGGTTCTGGGCCATGCAGCCCATGATCCCGACAATGAAATTTGGATTCTGTTTCTTCCGCTTGCGCAGGTATCCGGCCTTTCCTATCGCTTTCTGCTCGGCCTGGTCGCGAACACTGCAGGTATTCAGGAGGACGGTGTCGGCCTCATTCTCGTCATTCACGATCGAATAACCGCGTGAACGAAGTAGGTGTGCGACTGCATCGGAGTCGCGTTCGTTCATTTGGCATCCGTATGTCTTGATGTAAACGCGGTTCATTCGGGATCAGAAGAAGAGGAAGGAGTTGGCTCAGGTTCCTTGGGAGGGTCGGCGACTTCGGGTTTTGATTTCGGCGCGCTGGCAGTCTTTTTCCGTGCGGTGGCCGTAGACCGTTTCCGAGTGGTCTTGCGAGCCGTTCGCTTCTTTGGAGCGGGTTTCTCCTCGGCGCCGACTTCTGTGGCCGGCTGAGAGGTTTCGGCCGGGGCAGCAGGAGGTGGGGTCGAGGATTCGGTTGCCTCTTTCGGAGGAGACTCCTTGGGCTTGGCGGTTGAGGTCCGGGGCGTTCTCTTCCGAGCCGGGCGCGGTTTCTTCGCGGGCTTTTCCGTGGGTGCTGACTCGGCGTTTCCTTCCGGATCGGACGAATCTACTTTCTGCGGGGCGGGCTCGTTCGAAGAAGAATCGGGGGCGGGCTGCGCCTCGCTTTTGTTTTCCGCTGATTCTTCGTTCTGATTCTTGGGAGAACGCGATCCTCTCGATCTTCTCGAGCGCGACCTCTTTCTAGGTTCTTCGGAATTGCCCTCTGCTGTTTCGACTTGGGAAGGTTCCTCGCGATTTTCTTGTCCCGGGGATGAATCGTCGCGGTTCTGATTGTCGGGCCCGTTCTGGTCATCGGGCTTGCGACGACGTCCGCGTCCCCGCGATCTGCGCCGGCGTTTCGATTTCGATTGGCCATCGCCGTTTTCCCCCTGATCCCGGCGGCGGTGCGTATCGAGTTCATCGTCGACTTCGTCCTCGTAGTGATCGGGAACCTCAACGTCACCGGAGGTGATGTCCTTTACCTCGGCGATCTGGACGTAGTGCTTCGGTTTCTCTGTGGGGATTAGAATGGGCTCCAGCTCGTTCGGGTCAGACTCGGGAAGAATTGTGGTTTGGTACGGATCCATGGCCGTGACCAAATTCGGGAAAACGCCGACCGGGCCTAAACCTCGGGGCGAAATGTGCATCTCCCGAATGACGCAGGTTTCTTTCTGGCGAAGAATGATCTCGAAAGCGCGGGAGACAGAATCTGCCACGTCTTGATAAATTGCCTCACTGTCTGACTCTTCTTCCGGGTAGGCGTAGAGAATGCGGGCCGAACGAAGTCCGGATTCTGCGTTGCGGATAAACAACTCGTCGTAGGCCCGGCGCATCGAATCTTCGAAGTAGCCCGGTGAAATGGATAGGTCTTTGGCGACCGGGCGGCGATGCCCGTGAATCAGGAACCCTTTGCTTTGTTTGAGGGCTTTAAGGCAAACACTGGCGGCTAGGAGTGGTTCCGTGAGGCAGCCGTGCAGTCGTCGGACGAGACCCTCCGGAGTACTGTTTTCCCAGCCGGTGGTCATTTCCGGCCCACCGAGCCCGATGAGAAGATCCAGTCGGCCCTCTTCCTTAAGAACATCCTCTAGCGCGTTCTTGAGTTCAGCCAGTTTTCCGGCCCCATAGGCATGGGGGTGATAATACCGACTGTCGTAGTCGGAGGAATCGGGGTTCTGGCCAAGCGCGTGAATTCTAAACCCCATCTTGAGAAGGGTTCGGCAAACGGCGTCGCCGAATCGAGTATCGGCACCTGTGACTATCGCAACATCCATATGAGTATCCCAAAACGATCAGGTTTACAGGGGTTGAGGTCAACAGGGGAAACGCTGTAGAGGCAGAGGGTTTTTGGGGGTGTTTTGATGAGGTTCGGGAGGAAAGATTGGGGTGAGTGGTTGATTTGAGGCGGATCTTCGGGTCTTCTGGCGGGGATTGTGAAGGCTTTCTACCATGAGGAGTATTTCTTTCCGCTTCCGGAAGGTCATCCGTTTCAGATGGATAAGTTCCCCCGAGGCCGCGCAATAGTGGCCAGCGAGGCTCCTCAGATCGAGATTTTGCCGGCCCGGGAGGCCAGTTCAGCCGAGTTGTGCCGTGTGCATTCGATGGAATATTTGCGCAAGGTCTCCGAGGGGATCTGGCCGTCTGCGGATCGGGTTCGCATGGGGCTGCCAGTTGACCCCCGGTTGTATAGGAGATGTGCGCTGGAGGCCGGCGGGACAATTTTGGCCGGATTCGCCGCGTTGGAGGACGGAATGGCGGCGAACCTCGGAGGAGGCACCCATCACGCGAGCCGGGAACGAGCCTCGGGGTACTGTATTTTTAATGATGTTGCGGTTGGGGTTCGTTCGCTGCGAAGGGAGTTTCCCGATCTTTGGACCATGATCATTGATACCGATGCCCACCAGGGGGATGGAACCCATGAGCTGTTCTCGGGAGACCGAAGGACGTTCACCTATTCGATTCATGTCGGTAAGAACTTCCCGGCGAGGAAAGTGTCTGGCGATTTGGATGTTCCGCTGGACCGTTGGGTGGCGGGAGATAGTTACTTGGATTCGCTTCGGCGAAGTTTGGAGAGCGCTTTCCTGGAGTTTGAGCCGGACGTAGTCTTTTGGGTGGCTGGTGCAGATGTCCACGAGGACGATCGATTCGGGCAAATGCGGCTCACGTTGGAGCACATTCGGCAGCGCAACGCGTTTGTGATCGATTTAGTTCGGGGATGGGATGTTCCCTTGGTGATTGTTTACGGAGGAGGATATAATCGGGACCGTGAACTGACGAATCGATTACATGCCCTGCCAGTGATTCAGGCAGCGCGAGAGAAATAGGTTCCCATCCGTGGCCGGGCCGCGGGCCACGAGCTAGTAGGCAAAGTGATGACTAGCTGTAGGGAAATTGATAGGTTTTAATAATAAAACCTAATTCTTTGACCTTCCTGTATTAGATTTGGTTAATTGAATCTTTGTAAATGAGCGACGGTAGAAGGGAAAGAGAAAGCAGCAAGCGAGAGAAGTGAGGCCCGGGAATGGCGGGTGGGGATGGAGAAGTAGAGGACAGAGAGAGGATGAAAACGATTGGAATGGGACTGGGGCTGCTCGCCCTCCTGGGGATGTGCGCCAATCCGCTTTGGGGATGGAACTCGGGGGAGAGTGAGGTTCATTTGATCGCGAGGGTACGGGGGCAGCTCACGGAGAATGTCGGCTTGAAGGTGAGTGAGGAATGGCGCGCGAGGAAAGACAGCAGCGACGGAGGTGATTTTGATTCCTATTATTGGCAGACCGAGGTGGGGGTGCCGATCCTCACCTACAAGGGGATCGAGCTCGAGCCGGGCTTTCGCTGGATACGCGTCGATACGAACGAGGGGTGGAAAACCAATTACCTCTACCTACTCAGTGGGACAAAGCGTTTCGGTGTGGGGGCGGATTTCAGTTTGGCCGTCCGCCTGCGGGTGGCGCTGAATGAGGCGGATAGCCGACCCACGGGACATCACTTGAAGGACGCCTGGGAGTTTCGTCCCATGTTCACGTTGCGTTACAGTGGGTGGGAAGATCTTACGCCCTACTTCGCCTACGAGATATACTATAACCTCTCCGACGGATTCTGGTACCGTAATCGCTATTACCTGGGGAGTGCCTACCGATTGACACCCCGTTTTTCCCTCTTTGGCGACGTGATCAAGCAGGATGACCGGGCTTACGAAATGAACCACTGGGAGGAGCAATGGATCTTTCGGCTGGGGTTGAGCCTCAAGCTTTGATCCGACCCCTACCCTTCGCGTTTTCCGATATCAATCGACCCGGCAGCGGGGTCAGTAGGATTCCCGTTTTGGGTAGGAAAATGGAGGTAGCGGTTCGGGGGATGGATTCCCGTTGTGGGGATTCATGGCCGCGCGGCGGGTTTGGCAGCCTTTGCTCCATGTGAAGTGGTTGTGGTTGAGCTCGAAATGGAACCACTTCTCCAGTTGGAGTGTGATGCGGTGACGCCGGTCGCGAAATGAAATGGGGTAGTTTGGATCGGAGGAAAAGGGCGAATGGGCTTCCGGGAAAAATCCGTTGATGACCTCCGGGTGATCGCCGTGAAATTCGACTAGGGCCTTGGAGTCAATTTGACTGTATTGGATGGTTTTTGATTCGGAAACCGCTTTGTCTTTTCGCCAATAGATGTCGGTATTGTCTTGTTTCGCTTGGTATTCCTCCTCCGTTCGCACGTAGCCATAGTGGAATATCCGCGCGCCGGAGTGAGCCGCTTTCGGGTACCGGCCCCTCTTGTGATTTTCGAGAACGAGGAAGAATAGGCCCTTGGGAGCCCAGACGGGAATGGTGTTCTTTATGATGCGGGGCGCCCGTCGATACCAGCGGGGTGACCATGCCAAAGTCTTGGTATTTCCGTAGAAGTGAAGGTAGTCAAAGACAAGGGATTCGACTCGATCGTCGTGGAGGTACTTCTCCATGTTTGCCCGGATGATGGGCAGGTCATCCTGATGAATGATTTCGTCGGCTTCTAAATAGAATGCCCAGTCTCCGGTGCAGTTGAAGAGAGCGATGGACTTTTGCTGGCCGTAGTTGAAACCGCGTATGCTATAGTCGTTGCGGATGGATTGATTCCAGTGGGTAGAAATGATGCGAAGCTTGGGTTCGTTCATCTCTTCGAGCATTTCGCGGGTCCGGTCTTGGCAGGGACCCAAGGCAATTACAAATTCATCGACGATGGGGAGTGCTGATCGAATGGATTGGATAAACGGATATCCGAACCATTCCCCATTTCGCAGAAAAGTAAAACCGCTGACTTTCACAGCCTAAGCGTATAGTCTCTCTTTGCTGGATCTAAAAGGGTAAAGAGTCTGTTAAGGAAACAATTACGTAACGTTGGAGGACAAAGTAGCGGAATTACTCATCATTCTGATCGGATGGAAGCCCGATTTTACCGTGACGGGAACGAAAGTAGGTAAACACGCTGTAGGCCATCAATCCCAGTCCGACGATTGCGATCAGCCACCGTCCGAATATCTGGTCGTGGATCGTGTCCAACGCTCCGCCGATACCCTTCGCCTCGTCGGGGTCGAGGAACCATACCGCGCGGAACAGATAGGTCGCGATGAGGAGTATCAGAATGCTTCGGGTGAGGTAGCCCGCCGAGCAGGTCCAAATAATCCACTTCTGCGAGCGGCTCGAAAACTCTTTTAGATCGAGGTCGTCGGCGAAGGAACCGGTGATTCCGACATAGGCTTGGTAGACCCCGATTGCCAGAACCACAAGAAATACGGCCCCGAGGAGCCAGGGTCCAAAGGGGAAGGAGAGTATGATGGAACTCCAACTCTCCGCGCTGTCGTCGCTGGATTCGGCATTTCCGAAGAAGGCCTTGATTGCGAGGAAAGTTATCCCGCAGAAGGTGCTGCCAATGACGAGGTAGGTAACGCGCATTTTCCAGTCTTCGTCCTCATTGTTTAGGATAGCCTGACTGAAGCGCCAAACGATGTAGCAGATCAAACCGGCGATCAGAGCCAGGAGCAGGACCTTGCCAAATGGTTGATCAACGATGAAACGAAGGACTCCGGCCGAGTCTTTCTTCTCGGTTGAAACGAGGCCGGCGGCGAGCGCGAAACCTCCCATGAGCAGATAGATCAATCCATGGGAGAGATAGCCGATGGTTGAGGTCCACTTGACAAATTTGTCGGTTTTCGTGTGCACAGTTGTTTTTTAGAATGTATTTTTATTTCCGATATCGAATTGACTGAAAAGAGGCGTATCGAATGTGCCCATCGGCTGTATGACCCCGGAATTTAACGGTTGCCAGCTGCGAGGGTCGAACCCAGCACGAATTTTCGGGGACATCTTCTGGGGTCTCGGAGAGAGGACAGGTCTTTCGTTGCAACCGTTTGAGCCGGTTGTCGATGGTTTTAAGGTCATCTTCTGTGAAGCCAATGCCAACCCGACCCACGTAGCTCAGTTCGCCCTTTTCGTTCTCATCGGCCAGGAGGAGAGAACCGAAAGCGTCTCGATTCGTACTGGGGATCCAACCGATTACTACACATTCGGTTTCGCCGGCGATCGGCTTCTCCGCTTCAAGCGGGTTTGCCGGAGGGACCGTATTATCAGTTGAGATTGGGGGAGTTGAAATCTTCTCCTCGATCGTTTCACCGCTGAGGATGCTGGCCGGTTTAGCGGAAGTGATACTCTTCTTCCGCTTGTCGCGTTGGGCGTGTTCGTCGTTCTTTTTGACGAGAACCCAGCGGTCTCCCTCGGACTTTTTCTTGGTGCGGACCAAGTCGAATGCACCGCGAAGTTTCTTGCCTTTGAGGTGGATCCGAATGCGGCCCTCTTTGAGGCTCTTCTTGGTCTTTCCATCTACTTTTGCGCGACCTTGATCCCAGATGATGACTTCGCCGGCTCCGTACTGTCCGTCAGGGATGGTACCCTCGAAGAACGCGTACTCGACCGGGTGGTCTTCTGCCTGAATCGCGAGTTGCTTCCGATCCGGATCCAGACTGGGTCCTTTGGGAAGTATCCAGCTTTTGAGTACTTTCTTGTGCGAGAAACGAAGGTCATAATGCAACGTGCTGCCCGCATGCTTTTGAATTACGAAGAGACGGTTGTTGGGTTTTCTCCCTTTCTTTTTGCCCTTCGGTTCAAGGGTTAAATTGAAGTCTCGCTTGTTGCGATAAGGTTTGAGTTTGGCTTTTGCGTTTCCCATGGCGATGCCTTGGTTAATGGTTTCTATGACTGCGTTGTCCATAGCATCGCGGTTGTCCGGTCCGGTTCCAAAGAGAAACGCCTCATTCGAAAGAACGACCCGCGGCGAGGCCGGGGAGCGCGCAGTCTCCAGGGATCTTTAGCGCACCCGCTTGATCCTCAACCGCGCGACGACGGCGAGAATGATCAGCGTACCGAGGAACCACGGGGCAAAGTAGGCCAGTGCCTTGCCGAAGGCGAGGTCGCCCGAGTTGCCGGAGGTTTTCAGGGATTCAATGAGGAAGCCGTAGAGAAGGGAAAGAGTCCCGTATCCAAGGTTCATGGCCAATCCACGAAAGCTCAGAACCGTGGCCCGGCGATAGGATTCGACTTCACGGTTGAGATAGTAGCTCAGAAAGAAGTCGGTAAATCGCAGGGCGATCATGGTACCAATTGCAAAGAGAATGCCCCAACCCGGGAGGAGGAATGAAAGACCAAAGAGAGAGAGGATGAGCCAGAGAGCGAGGAGAGTCGCGTTGGTCGGTAGGGAGAGGCTCTCGACCATTTTTCGTGCGAGTCGGGGAAGTAGGAGCCCGAGCAGAGCTATTCCGGCTCCAATGATGCCGTAGTAGGCCTCGGGGATGCCAATGTTCCGGAAGTACTCACTGGTGAGTGTAGCGAAGACGCGAGCGATGCTGTCGTAGAAGAGTCCCCCGAGGATGAGTAGAAATGGCAGCGGACTCTTTACGATCCATAGGCCGGTTCGCAGAGTGGTTCGCCAAGGAGACTGGGAGTCGGGAGCGAGGGGTTCGCTGGTCGACGGTCCGTGGGCTTCTTTCATCCGCCAGGCCGCGACGCAGGCTCCGATGGCGGTGATCAGGTTGAGGTAGATGGGCCAGTGAAGGGTGTCGGCTTGGGTCCACTGGCGGGTGATGCCGAACCAGTTGGCGACGCGTTCAGCGAGTTGGGGGTCGTAGAGAGCGGAGCCCAGAATCATCGCGACGAACAACCCGACACTCTGAAGCTTCATGAGAGCTTCCAGGACCTTGGGCCACTCCTCTTCCCTCCCCTGTTCCGCTAGAGTGTCGTAGGCCAGCGACTCGTCGGCACCAGAGGCAGCAGCTTCGGCGGCGCCGGAGAGAATGCGGTTGAGGAGAAAGACCCAGAAGAGCCACGGGCCGACCCCGCCGGGGGTAAAGCAAAGAAGTGCCATTTCGACGACCATGAGGGCCCCGGCGATCCTCACGAGATTGCGACGTCCCCACCGATCTGCCAATGCGCCCGAGGGAACTTCGGCACAGAGAATGGTCGCGGCCCACGCGGCGTTGAGAACCGCAAACTGCTCCAGGCTGAGCCCGAAATCGAGAAAGAGAATGGTGAAGATCGGGTAGTAGAAGCGAGCGTTGAACAACACTCGAAAGGCGATGAACAAACGGATGTTTGAGAGTCCTAGGACACTGGTCTCCCTCTCGATGCTCATGTGTGGAGCCAGTCTTCGAGCTCGATAAAGCCCTCCACCACAGGACATCCGGCCCGGAGGAGCCGCTCTGGGGAGTGGTGTCCGTGGGCGACGAGAAGGCACTGAATACCCATGGCCTCTGCCACTTTGTGGTCGTGGAGAGTATCGCCAATGAGAATGACTGACTGTGGATCGAGGCCCGAGGCTTGGATCCACTGAAGTCCTCTATCGACCTTCCCGTGAGCAAAAATGTTTTCGGCGCCCAAGAGGTACTCGAAGCATTCCGAGAGCCCATAGACCTTGACTGCGATCTCCAATGCCGACTGTTGTGCGGCGGAGAGGATGGATTGGGGACGTTCTTCGGCCGCGATCCTGCGAATCAAATCGAAGGCGCCCGGATGGAGCGGACATTCTCCGGCCAGTTCTTCGTAGCGGGAGATAAAGCGGTGAGAGGTCGCTTCGAAATCGGTTTGCTCCATCGGGAACCCGAGCGAGCGGTAAAAGTCGATGACCGGAAAATCGAAGGTTTCGCGGTAGTGAGAGTGGCTAATTGGGGCCAGTCCCCTCTCCTCCATGAGCTCATTGAGGACGTCTACGCATATACTTGTGTCTGCAAGAAGAGTCCCGTTCCAGTCCCAGAGAATGTGTTGCCAATCGTGTCTCACCCTTTTCTTGGAATGCGGTTCAGGTGGGAAGTCAAAGACAAGGAACGTTCAAACGCGAAAATCCGGATCCGAGGGGCGGGAAATGTGGGCCGCTTTGAGCGGTTTGGGCTAGGAATTGTCTCGGTGAGGCCCCGGTCGGAGGTCTGACCCTGTGGGGAAGTTTGCAGATCTCAGGCTTACCCGAGGACCTCCCAGGCGTCCTGGCCATTCTTCTCCAAATCGAGGAGGGCCTTTTTGCGCTCCACACCCCAGCGGAAGTTTCCCACGTCGCCACGGCAGGGCAGAACGCGGTGGCAGGGAATGAGCAGGCAGATCGGATTGCGGGCCACTGCCTGGCCGACGGCGCGGGCGGCGGAGGGTCTGCCCGCGCGCTCCGCGAGCGCTTTGTAAGTGATGGTTTGACCCGCGGGTACTTCCGAGAGTTCTTCGTAGACTCGCTGGAAGAACGGCTGTTCAGCAATTGGCAGGCGCAAGGGACGAAGCCGAATGAGGAACTCCAGCAGGGAGCCGCCCTCTTGATTCGCTGGCCCCTCCGGAATCTCCGCATCGGTGAAGCCCAGAGAGCCGATGATTCCTGTCTTTGAGTCGGTTGATCCCTCCAAAATACCCAGAGGTGTGGAAAAGGCGAAAGGCACCCATTCCGGTGAAACTGGTGAACATACGAACATATTTCTTGCTATTTTAACCGACCTTTGCTGAATGTTGGAGGAAAGGAAGTAAACATGGCGAAACAAGCATCTGCAAAAGAAAACCCTAAAACTGGGAACCGTGATCTCGATTTGGCAATTGCCAGCATCAACCGCCAATTTGGGGAGAATTCCCTAATTCGGCTCGGGGAAGCGCGCAATATGAATATCTCGACGATCTCTACAGGATCCATCGCTTTGGACCTCGCTCTGGGGGTCGGTGGTCTGCCTCGAGGCCGAATTTGCGAGGTGTACGGTCCGGAATCGTCCGGTAAGACGACCCTGTGTTTGAGTTTGATCGCCGAGACCCAGCGTCGCGGCGGGAATGCGGTCTTTATCGATGTGGAGCACGCTTTGGATCCCCGCTATGCAAAGACGGTCGGCGTGGACCTCGATAAACTCATGGTGTCTCAGCCGGAATCCGGTGAAGACGCGTTGAACATCACTGAAACCCTGATCCGCTCCGGCGCGATCGATATTGTCGTGATCGACTCGGTCGCAGCCCTCGTGTCGAAGAGCGAGTTGGACGGCCAAATGGGCGATGCCACGGTCGGTGTTCAGGCCCGCCTAATGAGTCAGGCCATGCGTCGTCTGACCGCGGCGATCAGTAAGACGAGCTGCATCTGCCTGTTTACCAATCAGATCCGGGAAAAGATCGGGGTGATGTTTGGTAGCCCTGAGACCCAACCGGGTGGGCGCGCACTGAAATTTTTCGCTTCAGTTCGTTTGGATATCCGACGGATTGGCCAGATTAAGGAACCTTCCGGCAAGGTGGTCGGGAATCGGACTCGGGTAAAGGTGGTTAAGAATAAGGTGGCCGCCCCGTTCACTGAGTGCGAATTCGATATCGTTTATAACGAAGGTATTTCGCGGACCGGTTCCATTATCGATCTAGGTGTGGATCAGAAGATTCTCGATAAAAAGGGCGCCTGGATTTCTTACAACGGTGATCTGATCGGTCAGGGGCGGGAAGCTGCCAAGGCCCACTTGCGCGAAAATCCGGAACTGATGGACGAGCTCACCGCGAAGATTATGGAGAACGTTCGTGTTGAGGTTGGCAATGTGCTGGCCAGCGGAGAAGGCAAGGAAGACGAGGAAGACGGGGATGACTCTGCTCCTAAGAAGAGCAAGTAGCTCCCTGTTTCTGACCCGGAAATAGGCTGGGAATCATCGCAATCGCCACGAGGCCCACGAGCCAGCATATCCACGAGGGTACACCGAATCCGAGAGGCAGGAAGCCGAGGAAGACTGCAGCTCCTGCTGCAATCAGTGCGAACGGCATCTGCGTTTGCACGTGTCTCATCGGTTCGATCCCCGAGGCAATTGAGCTGACGATGGTCGTATCGCTCAAAGGGCTGCAATGATCGCCGAAGACGGCTCCGCTGAAGACCGCGGCAATGACTGAGACGACCATTTGCTCTCTGGCGAGGTCGGTATCGATCCCTCCGATCGTCCATACGAGTGGTATGGCGAGCGGCATAAGAACGACCATGGTTCCCCAGGAGGTTCCGGTCGAGAAGGAGATGCAGGCTCCGACGAGGAAGATGGCAACGGGTAAAAATTCTGGCCGCAGGCGGCCGTCGAGAAGTGCCGACAATTGATCGACGGCACCGAGCTGGGTAATGACGCTGCCGAGCATCCAGGCGGACAATAGGATGCCGACGGGGATGAGCAGGTCTCGAATTCCTCCAAGGTACACACGGCTAGTCGTTCGAGCGCCCTTTCCTACCAGTGGGATCATGGCGATCAATGAGGCGAGCACACTGGATAGGACGAGGATCTGAGGTACGTATTGCTCAGCTTCCGCATAGGCGTCTGCGAAGGTGCTCGGAGTCAGTGGCCAGAGCGTTTCGGAGCCGATCCAGTAGGCGGCCACGGGGATCGAGAGAATGAGGACGAGGACCGGAAGAACTGCGTGGAGCCAGTGTCCGTTGGTATCAGTATCTTCGGTAGGTGTGTGACTGGCGCCGCTTGAATCCAGATGGGCGGCCCTCACCGCCTCTCCCATTGATCCGGGATTGAAGTTTCTCCAGATGCAGACAGCAGCGGTTCCCAGAGCGAACCAACAGTAGAAATTGGCGGGAATGGAACGAAAGAATAATGTGTAGACGTCGGCTTCCCGGCCAACGGCTTCATAGCCTTCCTGGATCATGGCGAGTTGGAAGGCGATCCAGGTGGACACGAAAGCCAGGCAGGCCACGGCTGAACTCGTTGTGTCTGCGAGATAGGCTAGTTTCTCGCGGGAGATCGCCGCGCGGTCGGCGGCGGATCGCATGATGCGGCCGATTAGCATGCTGTTGGCGAGGCCGTCGAAGAAGACGAAGAAGCCGAACCCGACAATCATCATTTGAGTTCGCCGGGCCTTCTTTTCTCCGGACCGAATGAGGCGTCGCAATAGCGCTTGTAGCCCTCCTCCCGCCTCCAGAAGTGCGACAAATCCACCCAGAAGCAGGGTGAACAGGATCGCACTCAGCTTCCACGGGCTACTGAAAATGGGGAGGAGTTGATTGACGAGGAGCTGAGGAAAGAGCCCGATCAGCTCTCCCGAAATGAGGTATCCGCCGCAGATCGCTCCCCCCAGGAGACCAAAAAGTGCGCTCCGCGAGACAAATACCAAGAGAAGAGCGGTGAGGCTGGGTAACAGAGGGAGTCCTGTCAGTTCCTTCCCGCTCAGGGTGCCACAGAGGACAAACGCGGCCCCAAAAATAGCCAGCGAAGACCAGGTGCGAATGGAGGATCGTGGAAAGCTCGCGGTCATTCCCCGAAGTATTTGCCATTCTTTTGCCGGGAAATCAAACCCTCCCCGCTCGATGAGACCGGCCGGGCTGGGTCGGTTCTCCAGCGACCTACTCGAAGTTTCGGTGGCGGTAGGCCAGCGGCGTGACTCCAAACTCCTTCTTGAAGGCTGCGATGAAGGCGCTTGTGTTGGAATAGAGAGCCCGGCTGGCGATGGTTCCGACTTTTTTGTTTCGCTGGTTGCGTAATTCGTGGGCGGCCTGTGCAAGGCGGTGTCTTCGAACGATTTGGGACGGGGTGCCACCCTGCCATTGCTCCCCGAGTCGACGCGTCAGGTAGGACCTTGAATACCCGACTGCCTTTGCGTAGCTCGAGATGGTTCCGATGCGCTGATAGCAGGATTTGTCCTGGATTCTCAAGCGCTTCGGGAATGGATGCGCTTTCGCCTGGGGCGAATGGAGCAGTTTCTCCCAACTGAGTAGCCATTGGTAGGCGGCTCGAGAGCGCGAAACCGATGGAATCCCCCGCCCCGCATTCCATCGCTCCACCCACTTTCGGGCAAGGGTGACAGGATCGCTGTCCAGAGGAATCCGGAAGGCCCATCCTTTCGAGTCAGCCAGTTCCGAGAAAATTCTCTGTGACCATGGGTCTCTCATCTGTACCCACACCCGTCTCCATGGTTTCTGTTCGGGCGTATGCCATTTAGCGGTCAGCGGTTTGGGGAAGAAGATCACACTTCCGGGCTCGGCCAGTATCCTCTCGCCGTCGATTTCAAACTCCGCTTGCCCTTCCAGCGTGCAGACCCACATGTAGGAGGAGGTGATGCTATTGAGAGAAAGATTGTAGGGCGCGCGGTACGGGAAGCTCACTTCGCCGCCGTCAAACTGAAAAAACGGACCCTCCCAGAGACAGATGGGCCGTTCATCGTGGCCGGTCAACTCCTCCATGTGAAGGTCGTCCAGGAAGGGAGAAAGCGGTTTTCTTAGGATTTTTCGAGGATTCGGCACCAAGTCTTTGCGGTCTTTTCTCCATCTACCGGGCGTGGTTCCGGTGATCCCCTTGAATGAGGCACAAAAGGAAGACCCGCAGGAATATCCGCAGTGACGTGCGATGGTGTCGAGAGACATGTTTGATCTCGAAAGTAACTGCATCGCCAGCTCGAGACGCATTTTTCGAACTTGGGGAACCAGTGGATCGTGACCGTAGCGTTGCCACCATCGACAGAGATGATTGACGGTGCATCCAAGTTCGAGAGCGATGGATTGCACCGAAAAGGCGTTTCGCTCGGCGAGATCATAGAGTACTGCGGTTCCCCCTTCGAGGAGTTGCCCCAAGTTATGTAGTTGGATCTTCGCTGCCTCGTGTAGACCCGATATCCAGTAGAATAGATCAGCTGCCGGTAGCTCGCTGCCTAGTTTCACCAGCTTTTGCGTGAGAGTTCGGGACGATCGCTCCTCGGGTAGCCGTAGGACTCGCCCATAGATTTTGCTGAGTTGAGAAGTGTATTCGGTGGCGAGGGAGCCGCTGAGAATCACTTCGATGGCTTTGGCACTCTCGCGGCGACCGGCTTTGAGGAGTACGGGCTCGTCCGAGCGACACAGAAGTATGGTGTTTTGGGGAAGAAGGAGGTTTCCGACGTTCTCCTCAATGTGAACTTCTCCTTCGAGGATCACGATAATTCGAACTTCGCCCTCCCTGCTGTGCGCGGGAAGTACCACAGGTCGAGGAGTGAGGGTCAGGTGCCGGGTTCTCCTTACTGACGGGTGCAGCAACGTGGTTCGTTCGGGAATGTTCCCGGGAGCTGGGCGAGACAGATTCATAGGGGGATGGAAGGGGGTAGATCCAGTATTTTACCAAAACTCTCCAAAATCGTTATTTTTGATAGAAATATAAATAGAAGATTTATCTCGAAAGGTCTATCCTGCGATCATGCTTTTTTACTCCCCAATGGTAAACCGGCGTATTCTCTTTGGATTTACCCTCGCCCTCGGTGTATTCTCGGGAAACCCACTGTTCGGCAATCCAGATGTAGAAATCTGGAGAGAGGATGTGTTGCGCTCGACTGAATCGACCATTCAAGAGGCGGTGAACGCTGCGCAACCGGGAGATGTTGTCCGTGTTCGCGAGGGCGTCTACCACGAGACGATAACGATTGTTGATAAAAATGCCGACCCGTCCCTGCCTTTTGTTCTGGAGGCCGCGGAGGGAGAAACCGTGATCCTGGACGGAGCCGATGCTGGGTTGCAAACGGCGGACTCGGGCAGGTGGGAATGGTCGGAAGCGGATCAGGCTTGGGTGGCAGAGGTACCTTGGTCGGGAAGAACTTCCCGAGCTTTGCTGACGTGGGCCTCCTATGACGATGGGCGCCTGATCGCTTCTCATCACGACCGGGAGTTCTTTCTCGCCGGGAACCGGGGCGATGCCCTATTCCGGGAGGGCAATACAGTGTACCTGCGGCTCGCAGATGGGACTAGCCCGAACGAGGTTTCCCTCAATATCGGGGTGAGCGAGGGAATTCTCCAATTTTTTGAAAGCAGTGGCTGGATTGTTCGAGGTTTCCGGTTGGAGCATGCCGGGTTTGCGGGAGTTCATTTGAAGGGGCCAACGGTCCACGATATCATTCTCGAGGATTTGGAGATCGAGAGTTCTTATCGAGGGATCTCCACCGAAGAATATGGTGTCGGGTTTTCCGATCGAATTTCGGTTCGGAGGTGCCGGGTTTTGAACGAGTGGAACTTTGATTGGCCCTGGAAAGATGGTTACCGCGACAGTGATTCGTCGGGAAGCGATGAAACCGCACCGATGCGCGGAGGAGGAATTCACATGCGGGCGAACAATAGCGAGGTGTTCGGTTGCGAGGTCTCTGGTCAGTGGGACGGTATTCGTATCCAGGGGCGGAACGTGGACGTCTATCAAAACCGATTGCATAAGATCAAAGACGACATGATGGAACTGGAGTCCAACAACTCGAGGAACGTTCGAGTTTTTGAAAATTTTGGATATGAAGTGTTCGTCGGTGTTAGCTTGGTCTCGAACCGAGGAGGGCCGATCTATATTTATCGAAACTGGGTCCAGACCGGGCTTCGCTCCCGGATGTACGACAATGTCTGGAGGTACGGGTATCCGCTGAAATTCGGAAGTGATTGGGGTCCTGGCGCAGAGAATATTTTCATTTATCAGAACACGTTCGACTCCATGGGGCGTAGCCTCTTTGTGCAGCGGCGTTCCAATCCAGAGAAATGGAAGAATATTGAGTGGGTGAACAATATCTTCAGCCGTACGAATAGCGGTGTGCTGGGCATCGAGGGAATGGGAGATCCTTCCAAAGGCATTCGCTGGGAGGGGAACCTCTTCGTGAGAAACGAGGAAATCGAAAAGTTGCGGAGCTTCTCCGAAGAGTTTGCCAATGCGGGAATTGTCGGAGATCCCGTCTTTGTTGATGCTGACGGCGAGGCACCCGATCTCCGTATAGAAGAAGAAAGTGATGCCCGCCGAGTCGGTACAAGGAGAGCGATAGAAATGAATTGGCCCGACTCGGTGGAACCAACAGCGGGGTTGCCGGATGCGGGCGCCGTTCCATTTGGATTTCCCCGTCTCGAGGCCGCGCCCAATGTGACCCCCGCTCTGGAAGCGCCGTCGCTGTCGGCGGATTCTGAAATGAATGTCACAGATTCATGATTTATTGACTAAATCTCTATATTATCAGTTCAGCTGTATTTGGGTAAATATCCAGTACGCAAAGGTGATAGCAGAAGTAGCTATGCCTCTGCGTGATTCTAACTAACCCCCGTATATCGACACTATGATCTCATCATCCCCCAATACTCGCGCAATCATCGCGGCAGCCTCCTTTTTTGGAGCGCTTTCTCTCGCTGCTCAGGTTTCTTTCACGGGAAGCTACGAGGAGGATTTCAATTCGCTCCCGCTCTACGAAGGCAGCTCCGGGACGGCCACTTTCAATTTCTCCAACAACACAACCATCCCGGGTTGGTACTCGACCATTGGGGCGGGTTTAAACGAGGGTCGATCCAGCGGAGGATCCGCGGCGAACAGTGGTACCATCTACAATTGGGGGCGTGATAGTGACCGGGCCCTGGGGACTTTTTCCGATACGGGTTATGGTGGAGACACCGAGTATTTCGGAGTCCGACTCGTAAACGATACGACGGAGACAATTTCAGCGGTATCTGTTTCCTACCTAATCGAGAAATGGAGAAACGACGTAAATGAGACGACTTGGACACTTGAGTACCTTGTTACCTCTTCTACCTCCAGTGAGATCGGATCGTCGGGTTATACGACGGTCACAGGGAGTACGATATCGGACTCTTCAGCAAGTGCTGGTGGAGCCAATGGGAATTGGTCCGGCAATCAGACCGAATTTGAACTCACGATTGAGAATCTAGACTGGGAGGAAGGCGATAGCCTTTGGTTGCGCTGGACTAATGACCAACCGGCTGATGGTGTCGGCTTTGGTCTCGATGATCTGAATGTGACCGCGATTCCTGAGCCGAGCCAGTCGTCTCTCGCGGTGATCCTCCCGGTGCTTCTGATTCTCTACAGCCGTCGTCGAGACGAGCGATAGCCTAATCGCTCTCTCTTTGTACAACTGATTTCGGCCCTCGGAGGCCCCTCCTCCGAGGGTTGGAAGGATCGATACCCCTTCATCGCTTTACCCGACCCCATTATGAAACGAGATACTCAGACCCTCAGCCCAAAAAGCAGTAGACACTCTCGGCCAAACTCTGCAACGAATGGATTTTCGCTCGTAGAACTCCTGGCGGTGATCGCCGTGATCGGTATATTATTTTCGGTGATTATCGCCGGTGTGGGTCATATTCGGGAATTTGCTCAGGCTTCGCGATGTTCCGCGAATTTGAAGCAACTCCATTCGGCAACGACCCTTTGGATTGCAGATCATGATTATAGGATGCCGGATAATCGCTATTGGTCCTACGATGGCCGCCCGAGCAGCGATTCGTACGATTACCAGATCGCTCCATACCTAGGATTTGAGGACATGAACATGGGCATGGACCTCGGCAATATCGAATCGGCGATGAACTGCCCCGCTTCGGAATCAGAGATTCCCTCCACCAATGAGTGGAAGCGTACCTATAGCATTAATAACCACGCGACATCGACCACGGAGGGGGCCGATCGCTCCGTTCAGTGGTATCCCCGGTCCATTCACCAGATCGCGGAGCCCTCCCGCATGGCGCTGTACATGGATGGGGTGATTTCAGCGGGCTCGGATGGTGCCTATTGGACGAATGCCCAGAATTCCAATGTGAGTTCCGGTGGTGGCGGGGCGTCTATTTCGTACCCCCATGGTGGATCGGTAAACGTGGTGTTCGTCGATGGGCATGTTGAAAAAATTTCCCAGCAGGAGATGGTCGCTGATTTCTCTGAAGCCTACATCCCCTTTTGGCGCTATAATGCGGAGTAGGTGAGTTGAGCGCCGGCGAAGGATGGGCGGCGCCATCCCGGCTGTTCACGGCGACTGCCCCGTATGGCGCTTGTAGTCATACCCACAGATGAGGTCTGAGGGCTCCACTGTGAGCTCAACCGTTCCAGGGGACCGGTTGTCGAGCTTCGGTGGAAGATGACATTTATATTGCATAATATCGGAGCTTCGAAAATGACTAACACAGAAGTCTTTCTACTCTATCGGCAATTGGTGGACCAATCGCCTCCGAGAACCTAGACCCCCTCAAATCCTGCAAGATCCTAACAACTAATCTGTTCGATGACTACTGTACGACTATCCGTTTCACTCGTAAGCGCGGGCCTTCTCGCTTTGGTATCAACCGCTCAAGCAGCGACTGTCTTGATCGATTTTGGACAGAACGGGGCAGGATTCGTCTCTTCAGGGAATTGGAATAATTTTGCGCAGTCGACCTCGTATCGGTTCAGCCAAACTTCGGGTAACACTACCTTGATGCTGGAAAACATGATCGATTCGAGCGGCCAGGGTACATCGATTGATTTGTATTTCACTGGGCAGCAGTACGGCTCCTCCAGTTCAGGGGTGGGAGGTATCGATTACGACGTGCCGACTACGACTAGCTACCCGCAGTCCGCGACTCGTGATGGTATCTATCTTATTAATGGTAGTTCGGTTACGACATCGACCTTTGAGCTTCGCGACTTGGCTGCAAACGAATACTACGATCTCACCTTCTTCGCCACTTCTGACAGTGCACGGGAAGACACCACTTGGACCGTGGACGGGGAATCTGTTGTTCTTAACCCCACGATGAATACCACCACGACGGTCACGCTCAGTAGCGTTCAGGCAGACGAGAATGGTGTCGTGGAGATTACTTGGAAATCACCGAGTGCGGGCAATGCAGGTTTGTGGGGAACGCTGGAGATTGTAGCGGTACCCGAGCCGGCAACCGCGGGGTTCTTGGTGGGTGCTCTTGCTCTATCGGCTGTGGCGATTCGCCGCCGGGTACGCTGAGCAGCTGCGAGCGGAACAATTTTAATTTTTGGTGACGATAGGTCGTCGAACGAAGAATGGCTGCCCTTCCCCGGGCGGCCATTTTTATGGCGTTGAATAGGAGCGGGCAGGAAGCGATTCAGCTTCGCCGCAGGACCTGATCAGCCCGGAGGCCAATCCAGCGATCGCCCGCCGAGTACGTGTACGTGGAGATGGGGAACGGATTCCCCTCCATCCCGGCCGTTGTTAATGACGACGCGAAACCCGTCCTCTAAATCCAGCTTGCGGGCCATTTCGGCGGCGACCAGCAGGAGATGGCCAAGGAGGCTCTCGTGCTCATCTTCGGCCTCGGCCAAACGGGGAACAGGGTCCCTGGGGATGACCAATAGGTGAACGGGGGCTTGGGGGTCGATGTCCCGCAAAACAATGCACTGATCATCCTGATGAACAAAGTCACCGGGGATCTTCCCTTCCATTATCTTTTGGAATAAAGTCTGATCGCTCATACTGGGTAGCAAATTTTGGGTTGGGATGGATGGTTTGTGGCAGCTAGGGAGAGTCGGCCTGCGCCGGTGTCTCCACCGGAAAAAATTTCAGGCGACAAAAAGTGAAACTGGAGTGCCGGTAGATTGAGCCCATTTCTGGACGGTTTCTTGGAGGAGTTCCAGTTGTTCTTGGCGTTCGCGTTCGGCCTTGCGGGTCCATCGGTGACCCGGCGCGCGAACGGCCTCGCGTAAACCGGTAATCAGGAGCACTGCCGGGCGACCGCGTCCCATCTCCCGGATGACTCGTTGGACCGCCGCTTGGACCCACAGAAGTCCACCGGAGATTGCTCCTGCGTCCAGCACGCGGCAGGCGACGCCCGGATTTCCGTCTTCGTACCAGTTGAGTAGCCGTCGAACCGCACTGGCTGCGGGGACAACTCCCTGAATTTGTTTGGTGTGGATGAAGTCGAGAGCTTTCTCAAACTCCTCGGACGCGAAACTCGATCCGGGGAAGAGCATTCGCAGCATACCATGACCGGCGCGAATCTCCTTCAAGCGTCGATGGTCCAGGCGAGATCGTAGGGGGGCGTTCATCGGTTCAATACTGAGATTTCCTGTTCTAGCTCTGCGATGTCCCGAATGTCCTTGTAGGCAATGGCGAATCGGACGTAGGCGATCTGGTCGATTAGTTTGAGACGGTTCATGATTTCCTCGCCGATCGCGCGGCTGGGAATTTCGTCGCAAAATTCCTTCTGGAGGGTATCGACGATCTCGCTGATCATCATATCGATCCGTTCCATCTCGACGGGACGACTCTCAATGGCCTTTTTGATGCCGCGGAGCATTTTCGAACGATCAAAATCTTCCCGGCTTTGGTCCATTTTGATCACTCTGAGGTTCTCGCGAAGCACTTCTTCGATCGTGGTGAAGCGGTACTCGCAAGACAGGCACTCCCGACGACGGCGGATGCAACTCTCGGATTTTCCCACCCGTGAATCGATCACCTTTGTCTCAGTCGAACTGCACTTCGGACATCTCATTACTTTTCCTAGTTCCTCTTACATTGGGAAAGAGATTCAGAACGATTCAAAATGCAACTCGAAATCGTTGAGCCGGAAAGGCTAGGTGGGGGTCTGTGGACATCGGGTAGGTTCGCAGATCACTCAACCCAGAACGCTCGGTTTCTACTGTGAAGGAGCGAGGAGTCCGCTCGAGCGAAGAAAATTAGCGAGCAAATCCTTCCCATCATGCGTAGCGAGAGATTCCGGGTGAAATTGGACGCCGTGAATATCGAGGTCTCGGTGGCGGAGTCCCATGATTTCCCCCTCCGCAGTTTCTGCGGTGATCTCAAGGCAATCGGGCAAAGAAGCCCGCTCGACGATCAGAGAATGATAGCGAGTGGCCTCGAAAGGATTCGGAAGTCCTGAGAATACGCTTTTGCCCTCGTGGAGGATCGGGGACGTTTTACCGTGCATGAGTCGGTCGGCCCGTACGACCTTGCCACCGAAGTACTGGCCGATGCATTGGTGACCGAGACAGACTCCGAGGATGGGTACTTTGCCGGCGAACCGTTCGATCAGGGCGAGGCTTTGCCCAGCTTCGTTGGGAGAGCAGGGTCCAGGGGATATCACGACCGCCTGGGGATTGAGAGCCTCCGCCTCGTCGGCTGTGAGCTGATCATTCCGGTAGACACGGGGCAACGAGCCCAGCTCCCCGAAATATTGGACGAGGTTGTAGGTGAAGGAATCGTAGTTATCTAGAACGAGCAGCACGGTAAGAGACTGTGGTCAGATCGGCGTTCCCGGTCAAGTTCGAGCAGGTTTCTTCTCTTCCCGTGTTTCAAGGACTTGCACCCGTGGAATCTCCTTTTAGCGTAACCTCATGTCCGACGCTCAGCAGCTTCCACCGATTCTCACCGAAAATTTTCGCGAAGACGCCCGCCACTATATTCCGCTCACCGATCGGGAGGAAGCCACCATGCTCGACAAGGTCGGGGTGTCCTCCCTCGCCGATCTCTACCAACATATTCCGGCTGCCACGCAGTTTCAGGACCCCCTCCCCCTCCCGGAGGAGATGAATGAAGCAGAGGCCCGCGAGCAGATTTCCCGGATCGCCGCCGCCAATCGGCCGCTTCCCAGCTTTGCATCGGACGGATTGCCCGACTGGAGCCAGCCGGCGATTGTCGGTCGTGTCGCCTCGCTGCGACGGTTGGCGACTAGCTACACTCCGTACCAGCCGGAGCGCAGCCAGGGTACGTTGACAGCCCACTGGATCTACCAGTGTCTCCTTTCTGAGCTGACCGGTTACGAGGCGGTGAACTCGTCGCTCTACGATCGTTCCACTGCTTTGGTGGAAGCGTCATTTTGTACGCTTCGCTTGAAGAAGAAGTCGTCGGTTGTAGCGGTTGCCGAAACTCTTGAGCCGTCAGACCTCGCGGTTCTGGACACACATTTTGCGGATACGGCGTTTGAGATCCTGCGAATTCCTTGTGACCCGGAGACGGGGCGGATGGATCCGGTCACGGTTCGGGAGGCGATCGGCCCCCGGGTGGCAGAGGTCGCGTCGTTTGCTTTTCCTCAGATCAATACACTGGGCCTCCTGGAGGAGGTGGATTCTCTGACTGATCTGTGCCGCGAGCTCGGAATTCGAAGTGTGGCGGTAATCGACCCGTTTTTATTGGGGCCCGGAGGTCTGAAGACTCCCATCGAATACGGCGAGTCCGGGGCCGATATCGCCATTGGAGAAGGTCAGCATCTCGCGCTCGAACCAAATTTCGGGGGACCGGGGTTGGGATTGTTCGCGATCCGGTTCGACAGCAAGCACCGGAATGACATCCGGAATGCCCCCGGCCGTTTCGTCGGTCGAGCCACTGACCGTGCGGGGAACGGAGGGAAGGTCATGGTCCTCTCGACGCGGGAACAGCATATCCGAAAAGAGAAGGCTACTTCCAACATCTGTTCGAATCAGGCGTTTCTTGCCACTCTGGTCGGTGCGGCGTTGCTTCGGCGGGGATCGAAGGGGCTCGGAGAAGCCATCGAGTCCGCGCGGGCGGGGATTTCGGCTTTTCTTCAGCAGTTGCCCGAGCTTCCGGGCGTTCGCTGTGCGTTTGCCGATCAACCGGTCTTTACTGAAGTTACGGTGGAGATCAATGCTCCGGTCGGTCCCCTCCTCGAGCGAGGAGTGGAAGAAGGGATTCTTTTGGGGACGGATGTGAGTGACCGTGTGGGTGGAACCCGGCGGAACCTTCTCAAGCTTTCTTTTACGGATCGTGTTGGTTCCAGCGAGATCGATGCGCTTCTCACGATCCTTCGTACGGTGCCCGCCATGGAGGCCGGGAGTGCCCCGGTGGTCCCAGCGGAAGTGCCCTCCCCTGCCCTAAGGCGTGAAGGTCCTGCGATTCCCGGTTTCTCCGAAGAGGAGTTGTATGCCTACTATCGCAAGCTCGATGCACTGAATGCTGCCCCGGAAGAAGCACCGTATCCGCTCGGTTCCTGTACGATGAAATACAATCCGTATCTCAACGAATGGGCCGCAGGACTTGAGGGCTTTACGAGGATCCACCCTTCCGCTCCAGAGAGCTGTGTGCAGGGATCGCTTGAGGTCCTGTTCGAAACACAAGAATGGTTCAAAAACATGACCGGACTCGCCGGGGTGACGACCCAGCCGGTGGCGGGAGCCCAGGGAGAGCTTGTGGGGCTGAAAATGTTCCAAGCCTATCATAGGGCACGCGGCGATGCGCATCGCGATGTCATGCTCATTCCTCGATCCGCTCACGGAACGAATTTTGCGACGGCCGCGATGGCGGGTTACCCGTCCGGTCGGGGAATAGTTCTCCTTCAGGCGGATTCGACCGGTTGCATTGATGCGAAGGATCTTGAGGAGAAGATCGAAGAGTATGGACCGCGTATCGCGGGGATCATGATTACCAATCCCAATACCGGAGGCATTTTTGAAACGGCCTTTGCGGACATTGCGACCAAGATTCATGAAACTGGAGGTCTGGTTTATCTCGATGGGGCGAATCTGAATGCCATTGCCGGCTGGATTGATTTAGCTGCTATGGGGGTGGATGCGGTTCACAGTAATTTGCACAAGACCTGGACCATTCCCCACGGTGGAGGGGGGCCGGGAGACGGAATCGTTGCCGTGAGTGAGCGTCTCGTAGACTTTCTGCCCGGAAAGCAGGTGATTCGCAAAGGAGATGGATTTACGACAGTGACCCCATCGCAATCGATCGGAACGTTTCACCGGCACTGGGGAAATTTCGCTCACAAGGTGCGCTGCTACACTTATCTCCTGCGTCTCGGTCGGGAAGGTATCCCTCGGATGAGTGCGACCGCGGTTTTGGCCGCTCGGTATTTGCAAAAGTCTCTCGACACCGAGTTCCCCTTGCTGCCAGCGGGTAATGATGACGCTCCTCGGATGCACGAGTTCATTTTGACGCTGACCGAGGAGCAGTTTGCCGCCTTGGAGGGTGTAGGGGTTTCGCGTCCGCAAGCGATTCCATCGTTCGGGAAGATGCTTCTCGACTTCGGTTATCACGCCCCCACCGTGGCCTTTCCAGAGGCGCTGGGCCTGATGTTTGAGCCGACGGAGAGTTATACGCAAGCCGAGCTGGATCGGCTCGCCGAGACGATCAGAGCCATCGGTCAATTGACCCTCTCGCACCCTGAGGTGGTTCGTGACGGTCCGCACTTTTCGCCGGTCCGCCGATTCGACGAGGTGTCTGCCAACCGAAATCCCGTGTTGAACGAGTCGTTGGCTGCCCTTCCGGAGATCCCGGGTTCGAGCCCGGCCTCCTGTGATTTGCTGGCCCGTTCCGTATCGGATATTTCGGAAGAGCTTCAAAACCTCTCCGTAGAGGAGTCCGTCTGATTCTGACTCGCTTGAGACTCTGAATCGCAGATTTCTCTCCCTACCCACCATCTATGACGGCACAAAGAAAGTTGAAGAAATCGAAAGGTTTTCTCTTGGTGCTGATCATGATTGTGGTCCTCCTTGGGTGGGTCGGCTGGCGATTATCACTCCCGTGGCGTGTGCTTTCCGAGGCTGCGCCCCCGGAGGCTTCCTGGAGTTTTAGCGGGGATTCCGTCCAAGCGAGCCCGATACGATGGACGGATGGTGCCCTTGTGGTTTTGGCTCGCGCCGCCGAGACCGAATTCAGTGTCGTCCATCTGGTGCGGGACGGAGCGGTCAACCTCATCCGATTGAGCTTTGCCCGGGTGGAATTCGGCGAGGCGCCCGAACGCTTTCAGGAGATCGATTTTTCCCGTTGGAAGGATCTCCTCGATCCGTCCCGCCTCCCGATCACCAAGGCGTATTTTCCGGAGGCAGAACTCAAGCTATCGATTTTCCCAAGCGCCCTGGACGCGGAGCTTACGGCGATTCGGAATCGGTCCGGTGCGATTGATTCCACCGCGAGAGTTGAGGGGGGCGGTCTCAAGGTGCAGGGTTTCTTGCGGTTGGGTTGGGACTCCCTGGAGAACGGAGGCTCTTTTGAGGGCTCGTACGCCCGCCATTCCAACCCATACTTTTTCTCCTTCTTCGACGAAGAACCCTTTCGTTCCCTGTTGAGCCCGTTTGGCTTGATTCAGTTCGAAGGAAGCTTCGTCCTTGATCAAAATTGGAAGTTCGGACAAGGGATTCGGCTGATTACCGCAGCCGAGCCGAGCGGAGTGTTTGAAGGAGCCACTCACACGGAATTGGCCTTCTCAGGTGCCACGGTGTTTCCAAATGTTCTTTCCCGGGAGAACCGTGCCCTGTTGGAGGGGTTGTTGCCCGATGGAATTACCCTCTTTCGCGTGGAGGCAAGGCGACGAAACGACGGCCCGATACTGATGGAGGTCTCCCTCAACAACGGGATGTTGTTCAAGCTGGATACGGATTCTTGGAGGGATGGCTCGGCTGCGCGCCTGCATATCATTGGAAACCCTCTCCATATCCAAGGAGTCCTCGAGCTGACCGATTCGGGGGCGATGACCTTTTTTGCGATCGATCCCCCGGTCAAAACGGTACCTTCTTTCCATCTTCCCGGAATTCTGGAGATCGGAGAGGCCCCACAACCCGGAAATGACTAGATGAAATCCCCCTTCTACCCTGCGGTTCTCCTCCCTATCGCTCTGCTGCTGATCCTGGGGGGATGTGCTCGCCCCGAGCGAAAGGTGATCCCCGCAGAGGATGTATGGACCTACATTCTCAAACGCGCTCCCCAGCATCAATTGGACCCGGGTTTTGTCTACTCTCTTGCCTTTGCAGAGAGCTCCTTCAACGCCTATGCCAGCACCGACGTGGCGCGGGGGATTACGCAAATCAGCGAAGCCGCCTGGGAGACCGTGACGGATATCTCCTACGACCGAGCCTGGAATTGGCGGACGAATCTGAATACGGCGATGCTCTATTTAGTCTACTGTCGGGAGCGTCTTACGGAAGCCAAGCATTTCAATTACCCGCTCTTGGCAGCATCCTATCGTTACGGCCCCGGGGCAGTCCAGCGGGCCCAGTACCAAATTTCCGGTTTGCCAAAGCCCAAGAATAAAATTTATCAGCAGTTCTTCCGCGGTCACATCCACCCCTACCCACCCCCGGAACCCGAAAATCCCCACCCATAGCAGGCCGGCAGGTGTGCTATGGGTGGGGAGGAGATGGCGAACATTAAACTCTAAACGTTAAACATTAAACATTGAACGGGGAATTGGAGTGGAAGCTCGTTGAACGTTGGATGTTGGGCGTTGGACGTTGGATGTTTAGAGTTTAACGTTTAACGTTCGCTAT
>CEOD01009749.1_pt1 | contig 32080 bp, 29 predicted proteins | sample 530341 | NCBI WGS metagenome assembly CEOD01 (sample SAMEA2619950, study PRJEB7988) | marine metagenome | isolation source: saline water (ENVO:00002010), including | reverse complement strand
CCCAATACCTTACGTCTCCGACTCATGCTCCAAAACTACCACCGCTTACCGACCTCCGTCAATACTAATTTGTCTGATCTTGAAAATGCTTTACTGGCTTGATTTGATGGGGGATGGTGGCAGTTTGGTTGCATGTGCAAAGAGGTTTATCTTTCTGATTCAGTTACTTTTTCAAACCGTGCTCCGCTGGTTCTTATGGCTGGGGTAAATGTACTAGAGTCTAAGGACTTGGCATTTGAAGTTGCAGAGGAGATGGTCCGAGTCACTCGGCGGTTGGGTATTCCCTATGTCTTTAAGGCTTCTTTTGATAAGGCGAATCGTTCTTCTATTCATTCTTTTCGAGGGCCTGGGCTTGAGAAAGGTTTGGAAATTTTGGCAGGGGTTAAGGAGAAGTTTGATGTTCCTGTGATTACCGACGTTCATGAGCCTTATCAGGCAAAACCGGTGTCTGAGGTTTGTGAGATTCTACAATTGCCGGCTTTCTTGTGCCGACAGACGGATCTGGTTGAGTCGTTGGCGCAAAGTGGATCTGTGATCCAAGTGAAGAAGGGGCAGTTTCTAGCGCCAGATGATATGAGGCATATTTTGGCTAAGTTTGCTGAGTGCGGAAACGAACGAATCTTACTATGTGAACGCGGAGTTTCCTTCGGTTATCATAACTTAGTAGTGGATATGCTGGGGTTTGGGGTCATGAAATCGCTTGGAGCACCAGTAGTATTTGATGTGACTCATTCACTTCAGGTTCCTGGTGGACGAGAGAGTTCTTCAGGAGGGCGAAGAGAAGCAGCTTTGCAGTTAGCGAAAGCTGGGGTTTCGCAGAAGATAGCGGGATTATTTCTCGAGGCGCATCCCGATCCAGATCGCGCTAAATGTGATGGCCCTAGCGCTTTACCATTGGCTCATTTCGAAGCCTTCATGGAACAAGTTGCCGCAGTGGATCGTTTGGTGAAGGGCCAGGCTGATCTGGACTTAGGATAATTTCTGGAATTTCCCAAGGGATTCTCCTCTAGTCCTTAACAAATAGATCAGACAAAAAATATATGACATCGCGGTCTTATTTTGGGCCGAATTGATTAGAAGCAGAAGGGGCACTGTTCGGTGCCGTCGGAAAGAGGGGTAATTCCTGGGCCGGCGTAGAGTCGCCATGCGATCATCGCAGCTAGAATGAGTGCCATCGATCTTTGGATACGCTTCATCCAGATGGGTGAAATTCGAGTTTGGATTCTGGCGTATTGTGTATGGGTGAGCCAAATTAAGGGGAGGGTACCGAGGGCGAAGGCGAAAAGAAATTGGGCGCCGTTGCTTGTTGAGCCGGTGGTGAGTGCTACTCCAACGACTAGGTAGAGAGGACCACAGGGGAGGAATGGGGTTACTATTCCCAGAAGTGCGCCAGCTAGAGTTCTCGGGAGTTTTCGAAACCTGAGGTTTAATTTGAAAAACCACTTGCTGACGAATCGGGGCTTGGGGATTCGTTTCTCAAGACCGAATGCTATCGCGACAAAAAATATGACCAAGGCCCATGGAAAATAGTGGAAACTGCTGGAGTTGAACCACGCAAAAGGGGCCGCACCAATGGCTCCCGCGACGGCGCCGAGAATTGTGTAGGCGAGTATACGGGCTCCATGGTAGACCGAGGTCACCACGATTGGATTTGCTTTGTCGTTTGGCCCCTGAGGTAGGAATGCGCAAGCGAGAGGCCCACACATGCCTACGCAATGTACCGATGTTACGACACCTGCGAGGAATGCTGCAGTCGGGCCAGTAATGGATTGTGGATCGATCATAGCAAGCGATCAGGCATTGCGACGATACATCCAAATCCCGCCTGCAGTGGCAATGGCAAATGGAGTCCAGGCTGCCAGTGTCGCGGGTAGGAAATCACGTTGTCCCGCCATGGTGAAGAGTGCTGTCAGTGCAAAGAACGCTAGATACATCCAGATCGCTCGAAAAAATCCACCAGAGGCTCTGGAGCGCCCACTGCCCAGGGCGCAGGGTAGGGCGATCAGGACAACGACAAAGAATTGGAAAGGAGTCGATAATATGGAGAGGTAGCGAGTTCGATAGGCGTCGATCTTCGGGTCTCCCTCTGCCCGTGATATCAGGTCGGCGAGTTGATTTAGGGAGAGGTCTTTAGGGCGCTGGCTAAAGCCGAACAGGACGGTCGGACTCATCTCACTTTCGTTGAGTTCCATCGAGTCAAATTGAATCTGGGAGGCCGGAATACCTGAGCCTCCGGGTAATTCCATTATTATTCCGTCCTCCAGGGTCCAATTGTTCTTGGATATCGAGTATGTGGCGCGTGCTGCTTCGTAGCGAACCCGGTCATCACCGCGAGGTAGTGATATGGATACTCCAAACGCTTCGTTGGACGAAATGCGATAGACCTCTGCGAACCAAATCTCGTCATTGGAGGGAAGGGCGACAGCGAGGTCTTGGGTTGTCCCTCGAATGGTCTCACTTTGGTTGGCGAGATCTTGTTCTTTGACCTGTTCTTTAATGAGCCGGGACTGCTCGACCGATGACGGAGCGAGAGAGCCATTCAGCCAGAGCAGGCCTAAGGCGAGAAGGGTTGCCGCGAGCCAGTGAGCCCGACTGAGGCGAAATAGACTTATTCCGGCGGCGCGAATGGCGACGATTTCTCCGTTTCGATGCAGTGTAGCGAGGGAGAACAGAAGAGACAGCAGGAAGCAAATCGGCAAAAGCGAAGGGAGGTAGCCTGGAATGAGGAGAAAGAAGAACAGTAGCAGCTGGTCAAGCGGTGCCTTGCGCTCAAGGAATCCGGGCAGTTCGTTGTAGATTTCGCTGAGAAGCAGGAGTCCGAGAATTGCCCCTACTGCGAGGGTGAAAATTTTCAACCACTCGCGAAAAATGTAGATATCGATGCGCAAGATCGGATCAAATTTATTGGTAAATCCAATAGCGTTGGCTGAACTCTTGGAATGTATCGGATTCGAGTTCAAATTTCCGGAGGAAATAGGTGAGGTCGATGCGACTCCCCTGAGTTGAGATGGCATTCCACCACTCGGTCGAGCCGACATGTTTATTGTAGAGAACCATTTGTGCGTCAGTGGCGCTCGCAAACGGATTGGGCGAATCCCATTTCGCGGCGAGTTTCATCATCTCGAAGCTTAGTTGAGTGGGACGGAGGACAGAATAGTCATCGACGATCACGTAAACACCCATCCCGGTATGGCGGTCGGGCAGTCGATAACTTTTCAGCTGATAACTCAGTCCGGGGATCTTTAGTTTTTCGAGTTGAGCTTTGAGGGTTACGGGTGACATGCCCGGATAAGAAAGAAGGCGGAACGGAAAAGGAGTTCCGTATCCATGTTTGAATTTTCCGATCTGAGTTCCCAACCCTGTCATTGGATAACCGAGAACTGCGGAAAGGTCGGGAATAGCGGGAGAAGTGGGCACCCATCGTAGGCCGGTCTGTGGCCAGAGCATGCTGCGTTTCCATCCCTTCATTGGGACAATCTTCAAATCCCCTTCCATTCTAGTTTTCTGTGGCACTTCCAGCCATCCTGGAACCTCCTTGAGCATCCGGGCCAGTTCCCCTACCGTGAGACCGTAAACATAGGGCATCCGATAGTCTCCAACGTAACTCATCCATCGGGTTTCCATCATTGGTCCATCCACCTTGAGGCCACCGAGAGGGTTTGGACGGTCGAGAACAACAAATTCTTTTCCGTTTTCGAAACAGGCCTCCATGGCGAGTTTCATGCAGCTGATGTAGGTATAGGAACGAACTCCCAGATCTTGTAAATCGACAACCAACGTATCGATTTTCGAGAGCATCTCTGGGGTGGGCTTGCGGTATTTTCCGTAGAGAGAGTAGACGGGAAGACCTGTTTTGGGGTCGATTTTGTCTAAGACGGGAACGTTTGCTTTTTCGTCGCCATAGACCCCGTGTTCCGGACCGAACAGCGCGACCAAGTCTACATTGGGCGCGCGATCGAGAACGCTGATAGTCGATTCACCCTGGCGATTCACCCCTGCCGGGTGGGTTAGGAGGCCGACTCGCTTTCCTTCCAAAAGGTCGAAGTTTCGCTGGGTAAGATTGTCGATTCCAAGAAAAATGGAACGAACGACCCTTGGTTTCGTAGTCGATGATGTTTGTCCACTTGCAGCGAGTGGAGCGACAAAGATTACGCCAAAATAGAGTAGGCGTAGAGCGCGTTGGAGGACCGTCTTCATGAGTGTCCGTTCCTACTCGGGGATCGGGGGGATGACGAGGAGATTTTTTATTCCTTCGTTCATCTCCAGCCCCCCAGCTGAAAGTGGTGGCCAGAGGCAGAATCGAACTGCCGACACAAGGATTTTCAGTCCTCTGCTCTACCGACTGAGCTATCTGGCCTTTCCAAAAGTGGAAAAGAAGAGAGATGCCGAACCAATCGCGAGAGGTCAATGCAAAGGTTGAAAAAAATAGCAAAGCTGTAATCTAAAATAGATCAGATCAAAATAACTTTACGCAAAAACGGTTGGCGCGAGGCATTGGGGAAAAGAATGGACGGTGTGCTTGCGTTCCTTGGGGGACTGTGGTCATTTATGGACCTGAGACATTCCTGGGGCGTTCGGCCTTTCAACCGTTTCTTTCCTTACTCTATCAATACGGGAGCTCGAACCCGAGCGGGGGCTGTCAAGCCGCTCATCGGAAGACAAAGCCCGTGAGGAGAGCACCCACCTGGTTTTCGAAGGAAAGAACATCTTATCGGCGCATCTGGGTTTGTCTCACCTTTTTGGGGTGAGGCATGTGGTGACTCCGTTTTTGCTTTCTTCGAGGGCGATCCGCTCCCATGCCGCGGAGAATTGCTGTTCGACACTGAGGAAGGCATCAGCGATGCAGGGGTCGAAATGGGTTCCGCTGTCATTGCGGATGATGGCTACTGCTTTTTCGTGAGAGAAGGGCTCTTTGTAGGGGCGTTTGGCGCGGAGGGCGTCATAGACATCGGCTAGGCCCATGATCCGTGCTGCCAGGGGGATATTGGTTCCGGCGAGGCCATCGGGGTACCCTGAACCGTCCCAGCGTTCGTGATGGGAGCGGGCGATTTCAATTCCCATGCGAAGAAACTCGTTGTGGGGATACTTCGCGTGAATTGTTTGAAGAGTTTCAGCACCGATTACCGAGTGGCGTTTCATTATATCGAACTCTTGAGGGGTGAGCTTCCCCGGTTTGAGCAAGATCGCATCCTCGATTCCCACCTTCCCGATATCATGGAGAGGACTTGTTCGATAAATGTTTTCCAAAAATTCGTCGTCGATCTGATTAGAGTACGGTGAGTTTTCGCGGAGGGTCTCGGCGAGGATACTGCAAAAATTTTGAATCCTCTTCATGTGTTGGCCAGTTTCGTAGTCACGGGACTCCGACAGAGTGGCCATGGCGTAGATCAGAGCCAGTTGAGACTCTGAGATCTCCCGCGATTTTTCCTCTACAAGAGTGCCGAGAGTATCGGCCTTGGCCTGTGTCATTTCCTGCAGTTTACGCAGTCGAAGGTGGGAAGTAATCCTGGCGTCTATCTCTTGGGCGTGGAATGGTTTCGTGAGAAAGTCGACGGCACCGCAGCGGAAGGCTCTGACCTTTTCAAGAGGCTCATTGAGGCCGCTGACGAAGATGACGGGAACGTTTTGAAGGGAAGGGATTTTGTGTATTTGCTCGCAGATCTCATATCCGTCGAGCTCGGGCATAATCGCGTCGAGTAGAACAATATCTGGCTGTATCCCTTCAACGGAAGCGAGAGCTTCATCGCCTCGAAGAAATGGAAAAGGGGTATAGTTTTGCTCTTCGAGAATCTCGCAAATCATATCCAGATTCTCAGCGGAATCGTCAACAACGAGAACTCTCGGGCGTGCCTTGGGGTAAGGGGGGGTGATTTCCTGCACGTTGATAATTAGGATTAAAATCGCAGTGCATTGCGACCTTTTTCGGGGTCCAGGGATGGAGAAAAGATCGGTTTAGGAGGGGTGAGGTTTGGTAAGGTTGATTGGGCGGCCACGCATCGCAGCGACCATGACCCTGAGGGTTTCTCGAGCTGACCACGGTTCATAGCCGTTGGCCCGATTCTCGGCTGCGATCTCAAAGGCCCGTTTCCACTGGGAAAAAACTGTACGGTAGGCGTTGAGGAGTGAGTGCTGCGGGTCGTAGATATGGGTCGGTTCCGACGTTAGTCCGTTGAATTCAAGGACCGTGAGGTTTTGGCCATTTCGAAGATCGAGATCGGACGGACATTTCAAATCGAGCCGTCCGAAGCAAAGCCCCTCGGTGCCTTCGAATATGCGATTGACTGCGTCTATCAATTCTGGGGAGAGCAGGCCGGCGCCATCGAGAAATAGGCTGCCTCGGCAGTGTGAACCCAATTCTGCAAGCTCGATGACTTCTCCATTGGCTGGAATGGTCGCGAGTTGGGCCTTATGCTTTTCGCTAAAATAGGGGTAGGAGCATACTGCGCGATTATCGTTGAGGATAAGAGTGTCGAGAGTGGAGGTCCCGTCCCCGGTTACGGATGTATGGATTTTGCGGGTTACTGAGGTGATTTTTCCGGTCGGCAGCGAAGGCAGTTTCTCGAAGAAGATGCCGTACTCGAGTCCGTGAATGAACTCTTGGACAAGGGGATCGCGGTCGGACTGTTCAAGGGCGGCTAAAAGCTGTTCTTCGTTTCGGGCGATCATGACGCCATCGCCGCGCTCCCCGTAGTCGGGTTTGCAAACCAGGGGGAATGGCTGGGGGAGGGAATTTTGAAAATCCCGAACCTCATTCCTCCATTCTTTTTGTGAGCTGCCTTGGCTCAGTGAAATCGTTCGAGCGACCGTTCCGCGACCCTTCTCGAGGAGGGAATAGATCTGGCGCTTCGATTCGAAGGCGATCCCGCCCCCCTCTATTCCAGGGTTCACGGCGGTGAAAAGGGAGGGCTTACGATACCGGAAGCCTAGCCAAAGCACCCATACGACCACTGGCGGGTAGAAGATCCAGCGGGGCCAAAACTCCCAGCGTATTTTTCTCTTCCAAGCTCCGTAGAATATGCGTCTCCCCCGATGGGTCATGAGAGGTGCGACGACTCGGGTCAGGAGGAAAATGACAAAGATGAGACCGAGAAGGGCCGGAAGCGCCCAGTGTTCGAACTGAGCAATCAGATGGAGCAGGGGATTCCCGATCAGTCGAGCCAACCCCACGATCATTGGAGTCCATACAGCCGCAGCGATGACAAAATACAGGAGAAATTTCCCGATATGACTACGAGTCATTCCCGCGGCAAAGTAGACTGCGAGTCGGCTCCCAGGGATGAAGCGCGTGGTGAAAATAACCATTGCCCCTCGGCGGTGGAACCATTCCTGAGCGACTTTTAGACGCTCTTCGGTCAGTACCCAACGGAACGGAGGGTACTGAACTGCACGGGCTCCGAATAGTCGGCCGCCGAAAAATATGATGAGATCGCCGACCACAATACCGGCGAAGCAGGCGATTGTGGCGACCGGAAAAGTCATGGTTCCGGCTGCTGAGAGGATCCCCGCGATGACGCAGGTAAGATCCTCGCTGGCGAATGTGGCAAGGAACAATAGAAATGCGAGGAAGAGAAGACCTTGTCCCGATGCGGGAGTGCTCGGGTTTTGTGATTGGGCCTCCGCAGCTTGAAGGATACGGGCTGGGTCGGCGTCTTTCCGCGCCCGCGCAAGACCACTCTCGGTCCGGTGGACAAAACCGTTGATGTGGTCGGCGACCGCGCCGGCCTTTTTCACGAGCACAATATGGCCGCCCTTCAGGACGGTGTATTCGCTTTGGGGAATGATCCTTTGGTGTTCTTTGGCGGCGGCTAAGGGGACCAGAGCGTCTTGTGCCCCGTGGAGGATGAGAGTCGGTACTTCAACGCGAGAGAGAATGTCCCGGAGGGGGCGTTGATCGGCGTCATAGAAACTACGTGCGTAGTCGCTATTGAGGATCGCATTGTCGAGGTAGCCAAAGTGGGGGATCAGCTCTTCGATGGCGATGAAGAAGCCCAGCTGGAGGGAGTGGATGGCATGGTTGAGAGTATAATTGCCGAGGAGCTCCTGTTCTTGAACGCCGATGGAAGACAGTAGAACGAGACTTTGGACACGGGAAGGATCCCGATCGAGAAGTCGGATGGCGGGCCCGCCACCCCGGCTATAGGCAACCACATGGACCGAAGGGATGTCCAAATAGTCGAGAAGCTGAATTAAATAGTCCGCGTCCGCCTTGAAGGAGCCATCGGACACCTCTAACGTCGAATTCCCGTGGCCGGGTAGGTCCGGAGCGATTACCCGCAGATCGCTGGGGAATTCTTCCACGAGAGCATCGAAAACGGAAGTGCCGACTGGACTGCCATGAATGAGCAAAACCGGAATCCCGTCAGCGGACCCCTCGTCGATGTAGGAGATTTGAAGGGTTTGCCCCTGATCTTCTCCGTAGCCTACGACCGCGAAGGTTTTTTGATCCGAATCGGGGATCGGAGAGACAGGATCGATCGAGCGTTTGAGGTGAGAGAGGCACAGGACTGCCAGATACAGGGCAAGGACTCCGAGGACCCATTTTTTGCGGCGCGATTTCACTTGGAAAAGCGGCGGTTCAGCTGGATCTCGGAACAGTCGAGGAAACAGGCGTTTTCTGGTGAAAAGTATTGGTGCCGCATTGAGACACGATCGGCTCCGATACGCACCATGGTGAGCGAGCGGGTATTTGCATCCTCGCGAACCATGGATGGGCCGAAGGCGGGCTGGTCGGCTCGATAGAATCCGTGAAACTCCAATAATTGGTGCAGAGCGGGCGGGTGAGTGACGACTTCGTGGAATAGGTCCCGGCGATAGGCGGTGATCTCGGCGCTCTTCCATGACGACGTCGTGAGCGGGAGGCGCACCTCTGGGAGGACGAGTCGGTTCAGCTCCACGCCGTTCCACGAGAGAAGCCCACCCTGTCCATCAGCGGATTGGACCATGAGAAGGAACGGGTCAAAGCGGACGGATTGAGTCAGAGACGCAATTGCTTCGAGTGCATCCTCTGGATGTTTATGCGCCACGGCGGAGGGTGGAAGGGTCCCGCGACTTTTCTCCGCACCCGGTCGGGGCGGGGCCGTGGGATCGATAGCGTCGTAGTAGTTTAAGACAGAAGCGACGAGACCATACTCATTGACCGCGATCCAAGTTCCGCCGCTTTGGGGGTCGACCGGCGCTAGATAGGCCGGCGAATCGGGGGGTTGGAAGAGTTTGGGAGGAAGTTCTTCCGAACGACTCTTTCCCTCGTCTCGATTGAAGAGGACATAGCGGAACCGGTCGCCCGTCATCCAAGTAGCGGTGCACATGCTCGCTTATTGGTTGGCTTGCCGTTGTTGGGCTGCTTTCCGGGATAAATCGTTGCGGTGGGCAAGTGTGGACGGGGCGACTCCAAAGCAATCGGGAATCTGGTGGCCATGATGACGTGCGATCATGGCGATCATCGCGAAATGGTGGAGGGTATGGCTCAGGGTGAAGTATAGCTCGCGTTCGGCAGAAGTTGGAATCGTTGCCCTCGGGTCTTCGACGGAGATGCGCAGTGACAGAGGGGCACCCTGTGGATTGAGATCCTCGGCCGCCAACTGGAGTTTCATCTGGATCGATCGAATGCGTTCCAAGGCGCGGTCGGGCCGAGTCTCGGTCAGCGGGTCTCTCTCTCTCGTATGATAGTCTACGAAGCCGGACTCGATCCCGGAGAGGATGGAATCATAGTGATCCAGGACATGCCGTAGGTGCGCTCCGATAAAAGAGGTGAAGGCCGGCGCCTCGACGATGCAGTAGAGGGGCTCGGGTAAATTCTCGAGGAATTCGGTCGCTTGCTGGAGGAGGGCAAGATTGGCCTCGATGGAATGTTGATGAAAAGGAACGGTCATGTGGAAGTAGTCGCTTTGCCGAAATCAGCCGTATTTTCTGACGGGAGCTCGTTACCTTTTCAACGCTGAAACCGCTCCGCAAAAGTTTATCAGGGGTTTCCCTTGCCCCGAAACTTGTCTGGTATTGGTATAGTGGCCCCTCGATGCGGCATATTTAGCTACAAATCCGGCCGCATTCAGACCCATTCATTGAACTATCCCCATCGACCAGAACGCCCCGGCCAGGACGGGCGGGCAAATCCAGGTGCGGCTGCCCGTATGCCGGGTAGCGTCGATAGGAATGGCCAGCGTCAGAGGCAGTCCCGGCAACAGAAAGCGGGCCTCAGTGGAACGCCGGGGACACTTGGAGTAAGTGAACTATGAAGAATTACTATCGGAAAATATTCATTCAAAGTCCGGCCGTTTTCGGAGTCGGGCTGATCAATCTGATGCTGGCTTTCGGCGCCTCTGCGCAGAGCGCCGGATCTTCACCGGGGCCAGAAAGCGTCGAGGAGCTACGGGCAAAAGTGGCGGACCTGACCCGGCAATTGGAGGCCGCTCAGAAGGAGCTCGCGGCAACTGAAGCGGCCGAGAATGCCGCTTTGGAGAGCGCGGAGGAGGAACTGGCAGACATCCAGGCCGCGCCCAGTATCGGGGCGGTTACATTCGGAGGAGCGATCCGGGCGAACTATACCTACGGAGATTATCCGGCAACCGGCGGCCCCTCCCAGGGGAGTGACGGGGGGAATTTTTCGTTGGACACCTTCCGCATCGATGCGGATTTGCTCTATGGAAACATCGTGGGTCGGGCCGAGTATCGTTGGTATAACGGCTACAACTTTCTCCACACTGGCTGGGTGGGCTATAATTTCGAGGGCGGGAGTCAGGTGCAGGTGGGGCTCAATCGAGTTCCCTTTGGGGCTGGACCTTACGGGGTTTCGCAGAGTTGGTTTTTTGATCAATCCTACTACGTCGGACTCGCGGACGACATGGACATTGGGGTGAAGTACCTGTTTTCGGTCGGCGATACGGAACTGGCTCTGGCCTATTACTATTCTGCCCAACCGAATGGGTTGGGCTACACTGAGCACGCCTCCCGCTATGACGCGGACCTGGTCGAGAACGACAGCGGTGAAGGGTACAAGGAGCGCAACCAAGTGAATCTACGGGTTGTTCAGCCCCTGGAGTGGGGTGATGACCTGACCACTGACCTCGGAATTTCGCTCCAAGTGGGACAACTAGTGAACGAAGGGAACGTGAACGACGGCGATGACGGTATCGCATACGCCTCGGCGATCCATGCAGTAAATGAATGGATGAACTGGAAGCTCGCCCTACAATTGACCTACTACAATTACGACATCGGAGGGCAGGACCTCATCAATCGCGGGTTCTATGATTACTACGCCGACATCGCCACCGAAGGGTGGATCCCAGCCGCGTCTCTCAGCTATTATCTGGAGACCAACGACATACGATGGCTCGACTACGTACTTCCGTACCTTGAATTCAGCTCCATTCTAAAAACCGGGGAAACCGCGGACGGGGAGGACTTTCGGGATAGTAGTTTGATCACAATCGGAGCTGCCTGGGCCCACAACGGATGGTATATCTATACGGAATACGCCTATTCGAACGGGAACTCCTTCGTTGGGGGCAATCCCTACACTAATTTCGGTGCGAACCTCGACTCCACCTGGCAGGGCCGATTCAACATCAATTTCGGCTATTACTTCTAAGACGGGAGCAAGGCGCATGTATTTCCGCTGGAGAGGGTTGCCAGTTGGAGGAAATTGGACCTAATTTGGTTGTATGGAATCTTCCCTCCTGGACAAGTCGCGGCTCAACTGGGCTCGGGGGCGTTTATCGCTCCTGTCAGAGAATATCAGTTCGGTCTTGCGGGGGAAGGACGATGTCGTCTCTCAGGTCCTGGTTTGTGTAGTGGCCGGTGGCCATTTACTGGTCGAAGATCGCCCCGGAGTGGGAAAGACGACGATGGCCTACTGTTTGGCGCGGTCGTTGGACGGAGATTTTTCGCGGATCCAATTTACCAGCGACCTCCTACCATCTGATGTTCTCGGGGTGTCGGTCTTCGACGAGCGCACGCGGGAGTTTCTTTTTCGGAAGGGGCCGATCTTTGCGAACATCGTGTTGGCGGATGAGATCAACCGAACGACTCCAAAAACCCAGTCGAGTCTCCTGGAGGTGATGGACCGCTCAAAGGTTTCAATTGACGGATCGACCTACGAAGTTGGCCGGCCGTTTATGGTCTTCGCGACCCAGAATCCGGTGGATTTCGAAGGGACTTTCCCGCTACCCGAAAGCCAGATGGATCGATTTCTCATGCGGATCTCCATGGGGTATGTGGATTACGACGCCGAGTTGGAAATCTTGCGGGATGCCAATCTGGGTTACGATGACCTGAAGATCGGCTCGGTGATTTCGATTCCCGAGTTGCTGGAAATTCAAGAGATGGCCACTCAAGTGTTTCTGGAGGAATCCTTGGAGCATTATTTGCTGCGGATTGTTCAATCGACCCGGACGGAGGCGGAGTTTCGATCCGGGGTGAGTACGCGGGGATTGTTGGCTTTGAAACGAGCTGTTCAGGCGCGCGCGATTTGCAACGGTCGCGATTTCGTGATTCCCGATGACGTGACCGCGATGGCGATGCCGGTGTTGGTTCATCGTTTGGTGCCGAGGAAAGCCACTGCCGACGCGATTGAAGAACGCAAAACCGTGCAACAGATCCTCCGAAGTATTATTGATGAAATTCCAGCTCCCTGAAGTGTTGCCAGGGATCGAGTGAAAGTGAATTGACGTGGCCCGCCCTGATTCCAAACGGCGAAAGCAATTGTCTGCATCGGGGACCCGTACGGATACGGGCCAGTCGGCACAGCCCGAGCAACCGGGTCGATCTTGGTGGCGGCGAATTCTAGGATTGATCATCCCGCCGAAAGGCCAGCGAAACCGGCCGACAATATCTGGGTGGCTCTTGATTTTAGTTGCCGTGGGCATTGGGGTCGCGGCCTACAATACGGGCAGCAACATTCTCTTTCTCGTACTGTCCTTTGTCTTCTCCCTGTTGATCGTGAACGGGATTCTCGCGATGGTGAACTTCCAGAAACTGTCCTGGGAGTTGCGCTTGCCCTCCGAGTTCCGGGTCGGGGAGCGAGTGTCGGCCGGGTTGTTCGTCAGAAATGGGAAACGCTTCTATTCCACCCGAGCGGTGTGGTTTGTTGTGCGAATAGGGAATCAAAAGCCGACGAGGATTTTCCTCCAGGATCGGATCGGTTCCGGTGATTCGGTCCTCGTCCCCTTTTCGTTCATGGTGGACAAACGCGGGATGGAGCAAATTCGAATCGAAGGCCCGGAGTCGACATATCCATTTGGATTCCTCCGGAAGCAGACCGGTTCTTTTGTCGAAATGGAGATTCTAATCTGGCCCAAATTGGACCCGAGGCCATTTCGAATTCCCGCGCCGAGGCGAACCTCGCGGGTTGGGGAGGTTTCCCGGCGAACCGGTTCAGGAACTGACCTGTTGCACCTGAGGGAATATCAGAAGGGGGACCCTCTTCGAAGTATCCATTGGAAAGCCACGGCGAGAACCGGACAACTGGTCGTACGCCAGTTGGCGGATGAAGGCACTGGATCCTATGTATTGCATATCGATTGCAGCGAAACTCTCTGGTCGGACGAGGAGTTGTTTGAGGACTTCCTGAGTCGAGCATCCACGTTAGCAGGGAGTCTATTTACGCAGAATCGATTGAGTGGTTATCTTTTTAACCGGGAGGAGTTTTGCCAAGTGCGGCACCTTTCCAGCCTGAACGAACTCAACGATCGATTAGCGCGAGCGGTCCGACATCCGGGTCGAGTTCGTCCGGTGGTCCAGCACGGGAACCTGGTCCGGTTTTACCCGACTGAGAGTGGGGGAGTGGGATTGGAATTGGCCCAATGAAAGCTGATTTTACGCAGGTGGTTCGCCTAAAATGGCTGTTGGGACAACTGCTGGCGCTTCTCGGGCTGTGGACGGTTTCCGCATTGGACATCGCACTAGGCCCTGTTTTGCTGGGAGTCGCGTTGTTGACGGTATTCGTCACTGCCTTTCCGAATCTACCGCGCCGCATTTCTCCGGGAATTCGCAAGTTAATCGCCCCGTTTCTGATCGTAGTATTTTTGGGCGACATGGTGATGAATTACCGGGATCTAATCCCCCCTCTTGTACGACTCATGTTGATACTTTTGGGGATTCGGGTTGCGTCGTTTCGAAGTAACCGCGAGGACCTCCAGCTTGTCCTTCTGGCGATGTTCCTGTCGATGGTTTCTGGGGTCTTTACGCTATCGATGTTGTTTGCTTTGCAGGCGTTCGTCTTCTCCATGCTCTCGATTGGCTTGCTGTTCATGGTCAATTTGCTGGAGTCCTCGGGTCGTGGGGCGGAGACAGATGGAAATTGGGACAATTTTAAGTGGAAAGAGTTTCGTTCGTACTTGAGGCAATCGCTGAACTTTCAGCTCGTTCGTTCATTGTTGATTCTTCTGGCGCTCTTGGCTGTGACGACCGGAATCCTGTTTGTCTCTATTCCGCGGGTCTACCTCGATCAAGCGATCCCGTTCTTAAAAATTTCCAAAGAGGGATTGAGTGGGTTTAGCGACACCGTCCGATTGGGAGAGGTAACGAGTATCAAGGAGGATGACTCGGTCGCGATGTGGATTGACGTTCCGAGTATCGATGCAATCCCTTCCGACCCCTATTGGCGGATGTTGATTCTCGATCGCTACGCGGAAGGTACGTTTATCAATAGTTTGTTTTATGGTTCATCGAGCAATCAACCCGTAGAACGTGCGCATGCTATCACCCCGTACCCGGGAGAGTGGTTTTCGAAGAACGAAAAGTCTTCTGGAGTCTGGACGTTCTATCTCGAGGACGGTGTCAGTAAGTACCTGCCCATTCTCGGTCCATTTCGCGAGATGCGTTTTCAGGGAAGGCAGTCGATACAGTCCGATCCTGATGTATTTGTTTTTCGGCTACCAATCGCATCGAATTCGGTGTTCTTCTACCAGGTGACCGACTTCCTTACGGGGCCAACTGTTCCAGGGAGTGAACAGGACCTTCGGCTAAATGACGGGATGCCGCCGGAGAGCCCCTTGTCTCCAGAGGAGGAACAGGCGCTTGTGGATGAGTTCGAAAACTTCGGGATGGCCGGAATATTGGAGGAGAATCGTTACCCCTTTACCACCCTGAGCGTTCCGATTGAGGACCGGGAGAAGGAAGTGTTAGAGAGAATAAACGCAGAGATATTGAATGGAGAAGAAGAGGGGCCGGAGCAGATCGCGTCCAAGATTTTGCGTTATCTTCAGCGGCATCACTCCTATTCCATGTCGCCGGGAAGTTTTCACCTCGGGGATCCGGTGGTCCAGTGGTTGGAGGAGATGCGGCCTGGGCACTGCGAGCTTTTTGCAGCGGGTTTTACCCTGCTGGCCCGTACTGCGGGCGTGCCGACCCGCATGGTTGTGGGATTTAGCGGGGGCTCGTGGAACTCCATCGAAGATTTCTTTGTGGTCCGTAATCGGCAGGCCCATGCATGGGTCGAGATCTTCAACGGAAGTGATTGGGTGCGATTCGATCCCACCCCTGGAGGAGCAGGCGGCAATGGTAGTATTGCGGAATCGCTGGAGGGTGGTGGCTTTCTGGAGGAAAGTGACTTTCAGGCATGGATCGATAGTTTGCGCGTGATGTGGTACCGGCGGGTTATCAATTTTGACGATTCTGACCAGGTGGATATGATTGAGCGCCTCTCCGGGAAAGTGCGCGAGATTGGAACCTATTTGCGGGAGTTGGGTAGATATCTGGGGGAGCAGGCCAGAGGATGGTTGAGCTGGTTCGCCCAAAAGTTGGAACGTTTCTTTATCGGGGTTCTGGGTGTGTTGGGCGGAATCGCCCTGATCGTTTATCTAATTCGTGGGACCTATATGGGAACCGTCCGCTGGGGGAGGGATGGTCCACAAAATTCGCTGCGACGACGTGCGAGGAGGGAATTGCGAAGGTTGGAAGATTGTGACGTTTCCAGCCTGGAGGATGAGGGTCGAAGATTGAGGGAGGAACTTCTAGCAATCCGGTTCGGTAGGCATGTGGAACTCGAACACGCGAAGAAGGTGTTCCGGGAAGTCAGATTGTACTGGAAAGCGAAAAAGTAGGCAGCTTCGGAGCTTTTGCCGGTCGATTGAAAATTGTTTTGGGGAATTCGTCGGGATCACGCTTGTTTGAATCCCGGAAGTGCTTACGGTGTTGCCGGGTGAAGCGATCGCAACCGTCCCGATTTTTTGATCCGAATTTTCCGTTTCGGCCTGCAAGTTCCCGTCTCTATTACGGCTGGATCGTAGGTTTTGCGGGGACTATAGGGATCATCTGCAGCATCCCCGGGCAGACGATGGGTGTGAGTGTTTTTACCGACCATTTGATTGCCAGCTTGTCGATCTCGCGGACGATGATGGGAGTGGCCTACTTGTTGGGCACGATCTGCAGCGGCTTTTTGGTGTCGTGGATGGGGCGCTGGTTGGATCGACACGGTCTCCGCCAGGGCACAGTCGTTTCGGGCCTGGGTATGGGGGCCGCCTTGGTGTTCCTTTCGCAAGTCGATCGAGTCGCGAACTTCATGTATGCAGGCGAATCGCAAGGGCTGGAGATAGCGATCAAGTTTGTCGTGGTCACGGGTGGATTTTTTTTGCTGCGATTTTTTGGGCAGGGATTGATGACTCTGGCCTCCCGCAATATGATTGCCAAGTGGTTCGATCTGTATCGCGGCCGAGTGACGGCGATAAGTGGTATCATCGCTTCATTTGCTTTTTCGTCGGCTCCATGGGGGCTGGAGCGATTGATCCACTATTTGGGATGGCGGGGGGCTTGGTTGTTACTCGCCTCGATCAGTGGACTCTTCTTGCTGGTATTCTCCTACCTGCTTTTCCGGGATAACCCGGAAGAGTGCGGATTGAAGGTGGACGCCGGGCGTACTGCCAAGGAAGGGGCACGAGTGAATAAGGATAACTTGGTCGTGCGGGAATTTACCAAGCGCGAAGCGATCCGCACCTACAGTTTTTGGGTCTATAACCTGGCGATTTCGCTCCAGGGATTTTTCATTACGGGTTATACCTTCCACCTTATTTCGATTGCGGATGATCTAGAGGTGGCCCACTCCGTGGTTCTTGGGGCCTTTCTTCCAGGAGCGGCTATCGGGATCTTTGTCAGCGTCCTCGTCGGATGGTTGATTGACTGGACGCGAATGAAATATTCGTTGGGTGTTTTTTGTATCGGCCTCCTTCTCGTGCCGTCGGGCCTTCTCATGGCCCCCAGCTCGTTCGGGATTGGTATCATGATTGTCGGTTTCGGGATCGCAGGAGGATCGTTTGCCCCGATCATGGGCACCGTATGGGCGCGGTTCTATGGCAGGAAAGAGCTGGGAGGGATCAGCGGATTCAATATGTCCTCCATCGTGATCGCCAGTGCTTTGGGACCGACTTTCTTTAGCCTAAGTTATGACTACCTTGGTGGATACCGTCCCGCGATTTCTTTTGGAGTCCTCTGTGCAATAGGACTGATGATCGCCGGCTTTTTTGCCGAGAATCCGCAGCGCGCCTTACAGCAATCTTCGACTACAGATGCCTGATATTCTCCCATCTTCCCTCCAGGAAATCCTCGGCCGCCGGGGTAGGATCCCGTTTGTCGAGTACTGTGATCTCGCCCTGTATCATCCCGGGGACGGCTATTACCGTCAGTCCTCGACCCGCGTGGGAGCGACCCGCGAGGCAGATTTTCAGACCAATCTTGCCGTGAAGAGCTTGTTTGCGCCGCTAATCATTGAGGCGGCGCGAACACTGCTGGATGGGGAAGCACTTGCGGAGTATCGGTTCGTTGAAGTCGCCGCCGAGCCGGAGTCCTCGTTGCTGAGTGATTTGGACTCTCCATTTGCCTCGTCCGAGGTCGTCCGCTTGGGGGATCCGATTCCATCGCTCGGGGGCAAGGTCATTCTTTTTGCCAATGAGTGGTTGGACGCGCAGCCATTTGCGAGGATGATTTTTGAGGAGGGCTCTTGGCGTGAGGCTTTTGTCGAAATCGGTTCTGACGGGAACCTGTGCGAAAGTACGGGGGAATTGACCAGTGGAGATGCCCGCTCATTGATGGCTGCGCTGCCTGAGGTAGCACCAGAGGGTTACCGACTCGATTTATCTCCCAGGGCCGACGCGGTATTGGCGGATTATCTAGCCTCCCCTTGGAAGGGACTGTTTTTGACCCTCGATTACGGATCCAGCTGGGAGGCGTTGACCCACAGCCTGCCCGCGGGAACCGGACGGGCCTATTTTCGTCATCAGCAAGAAGGCAATTTACTGGCCCGCCCGGGGAAGCAGGATTTGACCTGTAATGTGTGTTGGGATCGAGTTGCTGCTGTGCTGGAGGAAGCCGGTTTCTCGGTTGGAGGTCCGCAGCGCCAGGAGGCCTTTTTGTTGGAGAAGGCTGCCGATTCTATCCGAGAGATTGTCGAGGGTGGGGCCTCGGCCGAGGCGGGTGCGCGGCGGGCCCGCCTGATGCAGTTGCTCAATCCCGTACATTTCGGGGCTGCATTTCAAGTGATGTGGGGCCGGCGAGGTCTTGCTGCCTCGTAGATTTCATCGTAAGACCACCTACATGAAGAGCCGAAGAGAACAACTCGGCCTGTTGGCCCATCCGGAAGGTGGGGCTTTTCGGGAGTTATATAAATCGACGTCAAAGGTCTCTCCGGCTGACGAAAGGTCGCAGCGCTGCGCCCTAACGCATATCTATTTCGAGTTGGCCGGGAAAGAGGTGAGCCGATTTCATCGCGTTGCCAGTGATGAGATATGGCATCTATACGAGGGCGAGGGCGTCGCGCTGTATCAGTGGACGGAGGGCTCTGACACCATCGAGCGGATCGAGCTTGGTGGGGTAGATCGTCCGCACTGCCATCTGATCCCAGCCGGAGTTTGGCAGGCCGCCGCGCCACTGGGAGATACGGTCCTCGTCGGCTGCACAGTGGCGCCGGGCTTTGAGTTCGAGGATTTTCTACTGATCGATCCGACGGGTGATACTGCTGAATCGATTCGTTCGATTGATCCCGAACTCGAGCGATTCATAACGGGAATCTAGTGGGGGATCTAGTGTTGCCGCTAGACCGCTTTGAACCATTCCTGAAATTTTTCACCGATTAGCGGAACGGGCTTTTGAGTACCTTGAATCGCTCCCATTAGTCCAAAGAGCCATAGGACCAATCCGGCCAAATAGCCAACTGCGGCTGTAATCCATCCGAGAACCGGAACCACCGCAACCACGCCGCAAACCAGCATCAGGAGCATTATCCCGAGCGATTGGCGTATATGGAACGAGCCCAGTGCGCTCTTGGGGTTGTTCATGATCAATGCGACGATCCAGCCGATTAGGGTGATGTACGCCACGATCGCCACGATCTTGGGATCGTAGCTAGTAGGGGTTCTTGGACTTTCGGGTGTTGGTGAAATTGGTTCGCTGCTCATATCTTCCAGTTTAGTTGAAATTTGATCCTCGTTGAAGTCGAAAATGTTGCGGAACGGGTGTGGGATTGGAGTTGACCTTAGAGCGACACTCCGACTTTCTCAGCCTCGAATCTAATCAATGGGTCACGTTTTAAGTCGGCCCGCCCCAGTTAATCAGCAAACCAGACATCAGCATCCAACGACAGAGCCGCCCCTAAGGCCTCTGTTTCAATTCTCAATTTATAGCATTTTCGTCGCGGTTTCGGTTTGCCGGGGTCTCTGGATTCTCCAAGCCGTTTCGTCGACGAATTCACAGGACGGTTTGGAAGGCGTCGTTTCCAAAAAGTCCGTACTCAATTCGACGCACTATCTAGACAAGGAAATAAAGTGGACATCTACGTGGGAAATCTTCCCTACAACATCGACGGAACCGAGCTTGAACAGCTCTTTGGCGAATATGGCGCCGTAGAACGGGTTTACCTGATCTCGGACCGCGAAACCGGCCGCCCTCGCGGTTTTGGTTTCGTAACCATGAACGATAACGACGAAGCGAATGCAGCGATCGAAGCACTCAACGGCCACGAAGTGGACGGACGGGCGCTGAAGATCAATGAAGCTCGCCCTCGTGAGGAGCGCGCTCCTGGCGGAGGTGGCGGAGGACCACGCGGAGGCCGAGGTGGCCAAGGCGGCGGTGGTTTCCGCGGACGCCGATAAGGCATCGCTGAGAAGAATTTTTCTTCGAACCTAACAGAAAGGCCCGCATTTGCGGGCCTTTTTTTTTGAGGGTGCCGAGAGCGAGCTCTCGTTACTGATTCGGTTGATAGTCGGCCAAGTCAGACCGAACGGCGTTTCGGCTCCACAGGCGCATGTCGCGGAGTTCGTCGATCCCGAGGGTCTCCACGCTTCCATCGAGGAATGCGCAGACTGCTTTCCCTCCGTGGCGAAACGACACGTTTCCGTGAAGAGGGGGGATGTTTTCGACCGGACCTTCCGCAGGCCATTCGGTCCCGATTGGACAATTTGGTGCGGTCACCCGGTAGTATCCAACCATTTCCTCTGGAGAATACTCCCCGTGAATGTTGATCTCCCGCTGCCCTGCAGACGCAAAGACGATGATCCGCTCAAAGTTTGCTAGAGTCTGAATCACTTCTCCCCTTTGCGATGGCTCGAGGCTGCCGTCGCGGCTCATCGCGATCCCACCCACGAAAAAATCGTTCATGCCGAGTGCGGGTCTGAGGCTCACTCCGTAATCATAGAGGGATCCTCGATCGCCGAATACCTCCTCGATCTGCTCCTCGTTGCCATTGAGAAGAATGGTGCCCTCCAAATTGTATTCGAGGTAGGGCACGATTCGCCACGGGTAGCGAACCGGAGCCTCCATGAAGCTGACCGTCCGATTGGGCAGGGCAACCGACTGGGCGTTCCGATCATAGCCCAGCATGTACCGCCCCCCATTCTCGTTGGCGTAGACCTGATAGGCTGTGGCGAGGTTTCGCCCGGCCGCGATCTCTTTGGTGCGCCGGGCCGTGCCGGATGCAGAGTGCCCCATGGCGTATGCGAGACCCCCGAAAGCCCCTATGATCGCGATGACCACGAGGAGCTCAATCAGGGAGAATCCGCCTCGGGAGCGGCTTCCACTAAGAGATGAGGACGCTTTGCCGCGCGGGACGTTGAGCCTGCTCGAGAGGCTGGGGAAGAGATTTATTTGCATTAATTTCATTTTGAGATCGACACTCAATATCAATTGGAATTGAAAATGAGAGTCAATCTCATAAATATGAAGTATAAATCAAACACTCTCACGACTCTCGGAGTGACGGCCTTACTGGCCTCCGCGAGTATCTCTTACGCGCAGTCAGCGCTCACTCCTCTCGAGGTGACTTTCGGTGGAAACACCAAGTACGACGGGTGGTACAATCTATCTTCTTCATTGAAGGAAGATGTGGAAGTGCACGGGGCGCTCTATGACTTTCCGGGGAACTCCGGCTACGGGTCGTTTCCCGGCTATGGTGCCTGGCCGCAAGCGATTGGCTCGCAGTTGAACTCGAATCCGGGATCGGCTGCCGCTCTTTCGAAGTTGGCCAATGGCTCGGGTGGTGGGGCCTACCCCTCGGGGGGGAGCATGTACTTTGGCGGCTTCAGCGGAGACCAGAATGTGGATGGAGGGACTCTTGGAGTCTTGGAGTCTTCGCCGGTGCTGGATGTTCAAACGATCATCTTTCAGATCGAGATCGGAGAAGCGTTTGCTTACGACTACTTCGTCGACGGGTTGGGGGTAGAGCAGGTTCCCAGCTTGACGATTTCCTACGGAGTGGGGGAGGAGGTTACACTGAATGCCGATATATCGACTTTGATAGACTCTCTCCTCACCGATACGATCGAGATGCCGACCGGCGAGGGTGGTACGATGGAAGAGGTGGACATCTACACGAATCTCTATGGCTACCAGTGGGACGTGAGTGGCTATTCGGACATTGTCGACTTTTCGGTCTCCTTCACAGCGGTTCAACACGCTCAGTTGTATTCGCTACAACTCGATCAGAGCGACATCGCCTACGGAACGACCTCAATGATTCCATCGGCGGTACCAGAACCTGCCGCGATGGCGCTTCTTTTTGGTGTAGCATCGAGTTCCATCGTAGTCCTGCGGCGTCGTCGGGTCGAAAAGACGGAGATCTAGAGTAAACCGAACATCAGACTGTTTCATTCGGCGGGTCTCTCCAAGCGAGGGGCCCGTCTTTTTATCAGCAAGCCGGCCCCAATGCGGACGCAAAGGGGCCGGAGAACTGGCGCTGCTGTGTGACGCGACAGGAAGAGGGTCTTATGCGAGTGTCTTCGCAGTTTCCGTGTGCCGGATCATATCCCGGTTGGCTCCACCCGGAGGCACCATTGGCAATACCTGTTGCTCTACGCAGATGGGAGCGTTGATCAGGACAGGTCCGGGTTGGGAGAACGCTTTGAGTAGTGCGGCCTCGATATCGTTTTCTTCTGCGAGGTCCACCCCCTCAAATCCCATCGAGCGGGCCATCATGGCGAAATCCGGTCCGTTTTGAAACTTTGAGGCGAATAGCCGCCGTTGAAAGAAAAGTGTTTGCTGCTGATGAACCAGCCCGAGGGACTGGTTGTTCATTAGAACCACCTTCAGGTTCGCTCCGGCTTCTGCTGCGGTAATCATCTCTTGATTGTTCATGAGGAAACTGCCGTCGCCACTGATGCAGACCACGGTTCGCTCCGGTTCAGCGAGGGCTGCACCGAGGGCGGCTGGAAGTCCGAATCCCATGGTGCCGAGTCCGCCGCTCGTCAACCATTGGCGGGGGCGGGAGAAGGGGAATGCCTGAGCGGTCCACATCTGGTGTTGGCCGACATCGGTAGAGATGGTGGCATCCCGCCCGGCGTATCGAGCGACTGCGTGGATCAACCCGTAGGGAGTGGAAGGATCTTCGACCCCGGGCATGACCATGGGGTGTTCCTCTTTCAGTTTTTCGATGTGGTCGTTCCAGTCCTGCCTCTGCCGTTGGGGGAGGCGGATGAGCAATTCCTCGAGGACGAGTCGGGCATCGGCGCGAATCGCGACTGTCGGCTGGCGAATTTTCCCGATCTCACTGGCGTCGACATCGACGTGAATGACCTTCGCGTGGGGACAAAACTCGGCGACCTTTCCCGTGGCCCGGTCGTCGAAACGGGCTCCGATGGCGATGAGCAAGTCGCACTCCTCCAACGCAAGGTTGGTGTAGGGTGCCGCGTGCATCCCGAGCATGCCCAAATATTGCGGGTGGTCAGACGGAAGAGCTCCGAGAGACATCAGAGTGTTGACTGTCGGCAAATGTGAGCGCTCGGCCAGCGACCTTGCATCGGCTGATGATTCACTGTGTATGATGCCTCCGCCGAGGTAGAGAATCGGGCGCTTTGCGGATTCAATGAGGGAGATCGCCTGCGAGAGTTGAGCGGGGTCTGGCCGCATCGGGGCGTCGGGCAATCCGATCTCCGGCCAATCCTCAAATTCCACCGTCGCGTTTTGAACATCCTTGGGGATGTCGATCCATACGGGTCCCGGCCGGCCGCTGGCTGCAATGCGGAAGGCCTCGGGGATGATGGTCAACAGGTCCTCCGCCGACTGTACCAAATAGTTGTGTTTGGTAATAGGCAGACTGAGGCCGAATACATCGACCTCCTGAAATGCGTCGGTTCCGATGAGTGCTTGGGGAACTTGTCCGCTGATGCAGACCACCGGGATAGAGTCCAGTTTAGCGTCTGCGATCGCAGTGATGATATTGGTCGCCCCAGGGCCACTCGTAGCGAAGCAGACCGCGGTCTCTCCGGTGGCACGGGACATCCCTTGGGCGATAAACCCCGCCCCTTGTTCGTGGCGTGCCAGAACGTGGCGGATCACCGGACGACGCGCGAGTGCGTCGTAGAGGGGGAGGTTCGCCCCGCCGGGAATTCCCGCGATGGTGCGAATCCCCTGGCGTTCCAGCAGGCGGATTACGAGTTCGGCTCCGGTCATTTTCATTGGATCTGTATTTCTGTGGGTCGTTTGTCCCCGAGATCGGTCCGGCGCGAATCATAAAAAACCCCCGCCGGACGAATCCGGCGGGGGTTAAAAAAATCTTTGAAGTTTTCTACGCCCGCGCGAATTCGTTCGAGGTCACGACGACCACGACGACTTTGACTAGCAGGACTACGAGAGTTAACTTCATGTACAATTGGGAGGAGAATCATTTTGACCGAAGGCTGTCAAAGGAAAAGGAAGCGCGGATCGGCAGCCATCAATCGAACAGGACCAGCCGTGCCACCCGGGTTCTGAGTTGTCCAGGGTCTGCGCTTTGGAGGGGAGACTCGAGGAAGGGTGGGGATTTCTGGCGCCGATTTGGGGGTTATCGACTTGCGTAAATAATTAAGGGAGGGGGAAATGGAATGTGGGCTTTGCCATGTTGGTATGGAGCGAGGAGGTTGATCGCCAGTCTCGCTGGATTCGATTGAGGCATCGCATGAAAGTAAGTTTATGAAACAAGAAGAAGTCGCATCACTGTTTGACCAGCACGCTGCCTCCTATGACGAGAAGTGGGGGCGACTGGCCCCTTTGAATACCGCATTGCATCAACTGGTGGAGGCCGCGCTTTCGAATGTTTCCGGATCTGCTCGGATTCTCTGTGTGGGAGCGGGTACGGGTGCAGAGATACTCTATTTGGCGAACCGTTTTCCAGGCTGGCATTTCACCGCGGTCGAGCCGTCGGGCGGGATGCTGGAGATCTTTCAACGCAAGGCAGAAGAGCAGGGGATTTTGTCGAGGTGCTCCTTGCACGAGGGATTTCTCGAAACGCTCCCCTCTGGCGGTCCGTTTGATGCCGCGACCGCATTACTCGTGTCGCAGTTTATTCAAGACCGAGAGCAGCGGATCGCGTTCTTCGGGGGGGATTGCGGCTCGGCTACAGGAGAATGGGCTCTTGGTTTCTTCCGATTTGGCGGGAGACCTGGGTGCCGCCGATTGCCCGGTCACGCTTGATATCTGGCCCCGCGTGCTGAACGGTTCCGGGAGCTTCGGAGATGAGGAGGTCGTACGAATGCGGCGTTCCTATGAGCGCGATCTCGCAGTCCTCCCAGCTGGGGAAGTTCAGGAGATGATCGCAGCGGGTGGATTTGAGCGCCCGGCGCAAATTTATCAGGCAGGAATGATTCATGCCTGGTTTACCCAAAAGTCCGGGGGTAGTTGATCGATGAGTACCGCGATCGAGATCTGAATCGTCTTCGCGAGTGCGGTCGCTTCGATCGTGGTAAACCTGAGTGTACCTTGCTTTACCCTGGCGCACTGCAGTTTGAGGTGCGGTTCCCGGGCTGCGCCGTTCCGGTCGTGGCGGGTGAGCCACTCAACCTTATGGGCTCCTAGTGTTTTGTGGATTCCCCTAAAGAGTGTCCGGTCCTCGCTAGGCAATATTCGGAGTTCTTACCGTTTGCCTGATCGCAAAATTTTCCTCAACTTCGGATTTATGAACTCTTCTCACTCTTCGACACCGCCTCAGGTACAGGACCTAGAGGTTAAGGACCCCAATATCATTTTTGAACGGGTCTGGTCCCAACTCGTAGAGGAGATTGGTCAGGAGAAATTGGTTTTTCCCAAAGAAATCTTTTGGCTAAATGGTTCACCGGGAGCGGGTAAGGGCACGAATACCAAGTTCATCATGGATCTGCGCGACTTGATTGCGGAGCCTATTACCGTAAGCCAGCTTCTCAAGAGTCCTGAGGCTCAGAAGAGGATGGATGCAGGGCTGTTGGTCGGGGACCGTGAGGTCACGGAGTTGGTGTTTCGACGCCTTCTGGATCCCGAGTACCAACACGGGGCAATTGTAGACGGTTTTCCGCGGACCAAAGTTCAGGTAGAGTGCGTCAAGCAGCTCTATGCTCAGTTGGATGCACTTCATCAGAAAAATTTGGGCAAGGTGAAAGGCTCCTTCCCGAAGTGCCGTTTTCACATCATCGTTCTCTTTATCGATGAGGGTGAGAGCGTGAAGCGTCAGCTGATTCGAGGACGTCAGGCCATCGTGCACAACGAGAAGGTCCGTGAGTCAGGTGTTGGCAAAATCAAGGAGGTGCGGAAGACCGACTTGAATGAGGATGCAGCCCGAGGACGCTACCGTACGTTTAAGGAGATTACCTATCACGCGTTGCGGGAGCTGCAGGAAGTTTTCCACTATCACTACATCGATGCGCAAGGTTCACTGAAAGAGGTTCAGGACCGAATCATCGAAGAGTTGCACTATCAGAGTTCGCTCGAGCTGGATGAAGATACCTACCGGAGAGTGGGGGGCTTGCCAATTGCTTCGAGCATGTCGATTCATGCACGGCAGGAGTTGGTGGACCGTCTCGATTCCTATGAGGAGGAGAATTCCGAGTTGTTCGCGAAAGTGGTCGATGACATCCGGAGCTATTTCATGCCCATCATCAAGAGGCACGCGATTTCCGGTATGGCCTTGGTTAATACCGAGAACGAGTTGTACCGGAATGATGTCGCGATCGCTATGTTGATCGACGTCTTCTCCGAGCGCGGGTTCCACGCAGTTGTCGATATTCGAAAGGTCTCTGTTCCAGTGAAATTCGATTTGCAGACGGGGGATATTCAGCTGCGAGAAAAACGGATTTACCGAGTGAGAATCAACTTCGGTGGAGCGGATATCCGCAAGCGGCGCTAGCTACCTCCCGATCCCGCCCCGGTTCGCTCCAGTTCCGGTCCGGTATCCTTCGATCCCGATTTCGCGAATAATTGAATAGCAGTTCTGACGGTTTCGAGGCAGGGTGGACCGATGGAGTTTGATTTGCAGAAGGATCTGAAGTCCGTCCTTTTTTCGGCGGAGACCATTCAATCCCGTGTCAAAGAGTTGGCTCGGGAGATCGAGGAGTCCTGCCAAGGGGAAGAAATTACGGTGATCTCTATTATTAATGGGGCGATCATCTTTACCGCGGATTTGATTCGGCGAGTTCGGCTCCCCGTGCGTTTGGACTGCATTCGCGCCTCCAGTTACGGGAACGAGACGCGCCCTGTGCACGCTCCCAAGATTATCGATTCGGTGCGCTTGGATGTCGAGGGGCGGCACGTCCTCCTCGTGGATGACATTCTCGACACCGGTAATACGCTGCGAACCGTTCGAAATGAATTGATGGAGTGCAGTCCAGCCTCCGTCCGTACTTGCGTGCTTCTCGATAAAAAAGCGAGGCGGTCGGTCGATTTCGAAGCCGATCTCGTGGGATTTGAAATCCCCGATGAGTTTGTGGTCGGGTACGGGCTGGATTTTGCCGAGCGCTATCGCCACTTGCCCTGTATTGGAGTGCTCAAGGAAGAGCTTCAAGAGCTGTAGTACTCTTGTCGCTTGTGTTGTCTCCCGGGAGAAGCATGGAAAATCAGCTCGATTGCCCCACAGGCAGCTGGAATCTCCCTCCATTGCTCTCAAACAGCACCCTAGGGTTTCCTCTTGTCAGACGCTGGGGAAGGTCCTAACTTTACAATCAACGCTTTAGCTTATGGCTTATCCCCGCAATTCTTCGCGCTCTGCATTCACTCTTGTGGAGCTACTTGTCGTCTTGGGCATCATGGCCCTGTTTGTCGGCGTGTTCTCGACTGCTTTACGTCCGGGCAGTCCGACTGTAGCGGTCGAAGGTGCCCAGGCGCAGATGGCATCGCTTCTGACCCAGGCCAGGGGAGTTGCCGCTCTTAAAAATGCGCCGGCGCGTTTGATCATTCACAATGATAACACGAACCCCGACCGCTACCTGCGTTTCGCTGGGATCGTGTATGCTGAGGACGAAAACGACAACGGCACGATTGAGAATACGGAGTGGCTGCCGGCGACCGATGGGATCACTTTGCCGAAGTTCACTTACGCGTATGTCGACGATTTCGCCAATATGGACCTGACAGGAGGTTCGATTGAGTACATTTCGAACACTTCGGAGGATTACGCCTTTATCGAGTTTAATCCCAATGGCACAGTTAGTAAGGTGAACGGTGCATCCCCTCGGCTGGCTGTTAGTTCGGGTCAACCCAATCAGGACGGGTCAATTACGCGTGGGGATGAGGATGGAAATGTTTCGAATGTCCGGGGTGCTATCGTTCGCATCTATGGTTCGTTTGTACTGTTGAATGAGCCGGATGCCTTCCCCAGTGAGAGTTAATTTTAAAGGGAATATTTTGATGGAGAAAAGTAGTAATCCGAAACGTGATGGGGGCTTTTCTCTCGTCGAGGTAGTGTTGGCGATCGGGGTGTTTGCACTTACGATTGTGGCGGTGATTGGCCTTCTCGGCCCTATCGCACAGCAGGTCAGGGATCTTCAGGATACGAAGGTGGCCAACAGTCTCCCCTCACCGATCCGGGAGGAGTTGAATCGGATCGGGTTTCAATACTTTGTGGACGATGCATTCACTGAGACAGAAAATCTTCCCACTTCCTTGGTTGCCTCGATGGATGGTTCCCGGGTCATCGGATACACGGGTGATTTTAGTAATTTAGGTACCGTCATCCCACGTGACGGTGTGACTCCCACCGGAATCGATGTGAATGATCAGTATTTTGCGATCGAACTGACCGAGGGGACTGGAAATCTCGATTACAACGCAGGGGATGCCCACGTCGCATTCCTCGTCGAGATTTCTTGGCCTTATCGCCTTCCGGACGGCACGATTGTCGACTTGGAAGATCGCCAGACTTTTGAATACCCCACGGCAATTGTTGTCGGAGAACCTTTTTGATGAAAAAACAAGCGAATCAAGGCTTTACCCTAATCGAACTTCTGGTGGCCTCCGGAGTGACGGCCATCATTGTCGGTCTAATGATCACGATGGTGAGCAACCTGTTGACCGCCTATAATCGTAGCAGCGGAGCTCTCTCGGCCCAGAGCCAAGCGGGGTTCGTCCTCGACCAAATGGCGACCGAGCTCGAGAGTTTGGTGGTTCGGAACACCGGAGACGTCATGTTTGCGGCCACCATCAATAGCGATCTGGGAGGGTTCGACTGGGCTGATTCCGCTAAGCCCGATGGTGCCTCATTGGCTATTCCGACAGTAGCACCTGCCGACGTGGCAGAGCCATTGGAGCCCATTGAGCAATATCGCTTCGGGAAGGAAGGTTCTTGGGTGAGGTTCATTACATCGGCGCCTTCGTTGACTGCAGATTCGGACAGCGGTGTTCGGGCTGTAGGATATCGAATCGGGTTTGATGGCGTAACCAATGCGGACGATGCGCCAAAGCAGTATATGCTTTTCCGTAGTGAAGTTCTTGCCCGGGAAACCTTCGACGCTGGCTACAATCTGGACCCAACCACTGGAGACTACGTCGATGACGAAAAGCTTGAGTCTCATTTAAAGGATACACCCGAAGACGACATTATCGCTGGTAATGTGATCGATTTCGGGGTGCGCCTGTTTGGTGTCAATTCGGATAAAGAGCGCGAACTCCTCTTTCCTCTCGGAACCACGCCTACTGAATATCTGGCCAGTGGTAACGGGGTCGAAGAGTATCCACGCTCGGTAGAGGTGTTTATTCGAATTTTAACCCCTGAAGGTGAACGGTTGTTGAGCGCGGTCCGGGCCGGGAACTTCACCGGAGACTGGTGGGAGATCGCGATTCAGAACTCCGCCGTCTTTTCGCGGGTGATCAATATCCCTTCGCGCCCAATTTAAGCAAAGGTTGAGGTGCTCGCCATGGGTTGGCGCCGCTGGCGATCCACTATGGGCGTGCGCCGCCCACTTTGAAGCCGTCCACGACTCGGTCTTTCATCGGCGATTGGTTGCTGCTGCTCAGGTCCTTATCGTCCAATAGTTTACGGTTTCATGGGAGAAGAGGGTCCCTGAAACTTGGGTTTGTAGGGGACGCGCTCAATGCACCGCCAAGGGTTTACTTTTGGAGAGTTGCGTCAGGTGAGGCCGTGTTTATCATGGGGGGCGTCCGTTGGATACCGAAGGTAGCGTGAAGGAGCACTTATGAATTCGAAAGAGAGAGAATTTGATCGCGAGAAGATTGGGAGTATCATTCGAGCGAAAGATGTCCAGGGTGCCGAGCTGTACCTTAAAGAACTTCCTTTGTCCGAGCGGGCTCGTCTTCTCTCCCGGTTGAACGAGGCTGACCGCGAACAGTTATTCGGTCTGCTCGATGCGGAGTTTTCAGCTGAGATCATTCAGAGTCTGGGAGAAGCACAGTCGATCGAGATCTTGGAATCGGTGGATGCGGACCTGGCTGCCCGGGTCATTGATTTAGTGCCCAGCGATGATCAGGCCGATTTGTTGTCCGGAGTCGATCATGAGGTCGCCGAACAGATCCTCGCTGCGATGAGTCCCGAAGAGGCCGTAGATGCCCGGGAGCTCATGAAGTACCCCTGGGATACTGCGGGGGGAATGATGGTGACCGAGTATCTCGCCTATCGGGAAACGACGACCGTCCGTGATGTGGCCGACGATATGCGGTCCAATCGGGATCGCTATGCGAACTTTGATATTCAGTATGTCTATGTGATAGATGCCGAAGATCGGCTCTTGGGGGTCTTGCGGTTGCGGGATCTGGTCTTGGCCAGACAGGACGAGCGCGTGGTGACATTGATGATCCGCAACCCCGTCTCGGTGATTGTGACAGCCGGGCTGCACGATCTATATCAGCTGTTTGCGAACCATTCTTTCCTCGGGCTTCCGGTGATAGGCCATCGAGGGGAGCTGCTGGGGGTGTTGGAGCGGTCGGCTGTTGAAGAATCCATGAGCGAGGAGGCCACCGAAAACTACTTGAAGGTGGCCGGCTTGCAGGGGAACGAGGAGCTTCGCTCGATGGCGCTTTTCACTCGCTCCCGCCGCCGACTGTCGTGGCTGTCGATCAACATCGTGCTCAATGTGATCGCTGCGAGCGTCATCGCGGTCAATCAGGATGTGCTGGCTAAGGTGACCGTCTTGGCGGTTTTCTTACCGATTATTTCGGATATGAGCGGTTGCTCGGGGAATCAGGCAATCGGGGTGAGCGTACGGGAATTGACGTTGGGGTTGGTCAAGCCGAAGGAATTGCGCCGGGTCTTTTTTAAAGAGCTGGGGGTCGGTCTGATGAACGGCTTTTTTCTAGGCTTACTGGTTGCGGCGGCTGGAGCCATCTGGCAAAGCAACCTTTGGTTTGGCGCGGTGGTAGGAGTCGCATTGATGCTGAATACCGTCGTGGCCGTCTTGATTGGTGGATTGGTCCCGTTGATTCTGAAGCGTTTTAATATGGATCCGGCACTCGCTTCGGGTCCGATTCTCACGACGATCACCGATATGTGTGGGTTCTTTTTTGTCCTCTTCTTTGCCTCCCAAATCCTGGAGAAACTCGTTTAGTTCCATTTGGAGGCGCGGGGCGGTGCGAAGTGAAACGCAGCTGGGAGGCGAATGCCGACCTACCAGCGATTCCGGCGCCGTAGGCGCTTTTGCTAAGCAAAAATCCCCTCGCTGTAAAACGAAGTTTGGAGGCGCGGGGCGGAATCGAACCGCCGAGTAGAGGATTTGCAGTCCACGGCCTTACCACTTGGCTACCGCGCCATCACAAAGGTACAGACATTTGAGATATTTCCATCGATGACAAGAAAAAAGCCGCCTGTACTCGCTGAAGTTTTACTCTGGTGGCATCGGTCGGATGAATCGAGGCCTCCGCGGGGACTGACGATTCCTACGGGGCGACAGTGTTGCGGAAGGTGATTTCGTAGGTTCGAGCGGCTTGAGGGGGAGGCCGGTCGACTTTTCCAACGGTTCGGAATACTTGGAGAATTGAATTGTCGAAGAGCGAATTTCCTGAGGAGCGGACAATTCGAGCGTGGGAGAGTGTACCATCTCGGTTCACGCGGAAACTCACGTCGGCTCGTAACACTCTGCCAGACAGGCTTGGTGGGCTTATCCATGCGGCGTTCAAGCGGGCGACAAGGGCCTGTCCGTACGTCATCAGTACCCGTTTTTCGGCCGCGCTCAGTCCCGCTGCGAGTTCCCGATCGCTCGAGGAGAAGAGGCTGTCGAGAGAGCTACTGTCGACGGTGATCTTGGGAACCTCCGGTGCCGGTCTGCGGGGTTCGGTTGTTCTTGTGGGTTTGGGTTTTCCGTGCTGCTTGATGAATTCCTCATAAGAGACTTTCCGGGGCTCCGGTTTAGGCTCTGGCTTTGGGGGTTCCGGCTCCGGCTTCGGGCGTTCGGGCTCGGGCTCAGGCTCAGGTTCAGGCTCGGGTTCGGGTTCGGGTTTC
>CEOD01031238.1_pt1 | contig 32267 bp, 26 predicted proteins | sample 530341 | NCBI WGS metagenome assembly CEOD01 (sample SAMEA2619950, study PRJEB7988) | marine metagenome | isolation source: saline water (ENVO:00002010), including | reverse complement strand
AAAGACTTACGAAATTTATACCCTAAAACAGCTTAAGTCGGGTTAAGCTCAATACAAACCTTCTATTCTCCGGTCAGGAACCCGATGCCGGCTGGAGCGAGTGACGACCTTTCCAGCGACAGGGGAGGGTGACGGACGGGCAGGGCCGCCTTTGGTTGAATCGCGGCTTACCTGCGCTCGGTACTGATCAGTCGGATACCGGGACGCGCCGAGAGACCGTGTAAGAAGATACTGAGAATGACGGTGCTGATCACGATAGCCGTGATTATCGATTCGCCTGGGAGATCGGCCTCGGCCTCCAGGTAGACCAAGCCGAGAACAATCGATGCGAGGCCTCTTGGTCCAAACCACCCAATGAAAGCTTTTTCCTTGGCGGGAAGACCGGTCCCCGAGAGGGAAAAGTAGACGGGGATCATCCGGATCGCTGTCAAACTGAGGATGCCGTAGAGGAGCGGGGTCCAGGAAATGCCGGTTCCCGGGGAGGCTGCAAAAATTCCGAAGAGAAAGAAGACCGCAAAGCTGAGGGACTCTCCCCACTCGTCGGTGAAGGTCGTACTGCCCTTGTGAATTCCGGGGAAAGCTTTCTGAGCTGCAAGACCGGTGATGTATGCAGCGATGAAGGGACTGCCCCCGACAGGATGGGCGATGAGATAGGAGAAGATTGGCAGAGCTACGACGGCCAAGGGTCGGTGGCTCTTATCCATCGCCCCTCGTTTGTCGGCAAGGTTCAGTAGAACACCACCGACGCTTCCTATCGCGATGCCAATAAGCACCCCGTAGCCGATCTGTTCACCCATCAAAACTGGTAGTGACGTGGAGTTTTCTCCATCTAAGGTCGTCGCGATGGCGATGAAAAAAAGGAGGAACGGCACTGAAAGACCATCGTTCAGTCCGGCCTCCACATCGAGTGCCTCACGAATTCTTTCCGGAACTTTGGGACTGTTGACGATCACCTGGCCGAGGCCCGCGTCAGTTGGAGCTAGGATGGTTGCGACCAGTGCGGCCTCCCACCACGAGAGAGAAGGGAAGAGGAGAACGCAGACCACTGTTCCCAATGCAATCGTCGCCAGCATCCCGGGTCCGAGGAGCCGCAGCGGCAGTGACTTCTCCTTGCGAAGGAGGCTGAGGTCTACTTTGGAAGCATCGCAGAAGAGCAGCAGGACGAGCGCAATCTCCGCAATATGGAGAAACGGTTTGATCCCGCGGTCCGCCGAGACGGGCTCGTCGAGGCAGAACGCCACGACCAAACCCACGCCGGTGAACAGCATCGGTGCCGTGATGTAGGAACCGTCAACCTTGCGCGAAAGCAGGCTGAAGCCGAACAACCCGACCAGAAAAACAAAGAGAAGAGTCATCGCGTCCCCCGGCGCTCAAGGCGCCTACCAGCCGACTGAATTTTTCTTACCTTGCTTGGTAATATCTACTTCATCTTCCCATACTGCGAGACCCGTGGCGATCTCTGTCAGGGAGAGCTGGAATGAGAAAGTGGTCTGCTTGGTGCTTCCGGAAGTGATATACGTCTCGATCAGGCGGCCCGAGAGAGAGTAACCGGGCTGAACTCCACCCGTTCCGTCGCCACCGCTCTTGAAAGAATCGTAGGCAGCTTGATCCTTAGCGAGTGGATCCTCAGCAGTTCCGCCGAGCCCGACTGTCGTCGTGGTCACAGCTTTTCCGCTTTGGTTCAACGCCACGCGAATCTTCTTGGTCAGCAAGTTGGTGTCGACCTGTTGTGAAGTGTTGTTGACGATCCGGCTCACTGCGAGGACGGCAGGCTGACGCTCAGAGCGATCCAGCACGCCCGAGGCGAGAAGGTTTTGGACCATCTGGTCAGCGGCGCGGTTCCAATCCTGAATGTCGATGCGGTCCATGGACACAATCGTATTTGGGCCGGCCGAATCGACGTATTTCGCTCCGCCGCCGCAACCGGCGAGGAGGGTAAGTGATCCAACGGAAAGGAGTAGTGAGACGGTCTTCATAGCTTTGATATGGACGGGTTTCGGTGATCAGTCAATTTCACGAAGGCTGATTCGAAAATCAACCACACTTGGCTTTGGGGCAACCGCTGACACGGAGACCGTTTGGCCGCCCTCGACGTGTGACGGAGTCCAGACGGGAGTCGGGCTGGTTACCACCATGCCGTTCTGTTGTACCCATTGAAATTGGTAGGCAAACGTGCGGGGCTTCACCTGGACGTTCTGGAAGGTGACCTGCACCTGAAGGAGATCGCCCACCTGTGCTTCGTTTACAGAGACGAGTGAAAGTCTTTTTGCGAGGTTGTTGTCGTAGATGTTTACGCGACTGTCGACAATTGTCGGAGTTGCGTTGGGGTTCTTCTTGTCAATCGTGTTAACAGGAGAAGAGCTGCAACCGGCTGCGATGAGCAGAACGAGGAGGAGAGAGAGGGATGAGAGAGTTTTCATTGGAGAGCGAATTGATGGATGACTGGGTTAATGGCGGTTGCGGTGACGCGAACATGAACGACGATGATTTTGCCATCCATGAGCGGGACTTCAACCTTTTGATTACTGCCGGCGAATTCCAGCGTGAGAGTGCGATCTTCGGGGATTGGTACCCGGGTTCCTTGAATCTGTTTGGGGAGGGTAAACCAGGTTCTCAAATCAGGTTGATTGGTGATGGCCTGATAGAAGATGCCAAAGATATCGATGATCGCCTGAGTGGATGAGCCATCCTTGGCTTGGCTTCGGGCGATATACACTGTCGCTGCTTTCGTGGCAGCGGAGAGAATGGCCTGGGTGATGACGAGCGACTCGTGGTCGTTGAATTCCTGGGCAATGACCTTGTCCATGTCGGAGACAACCGTCGTGGTGTAGGATCTCCCACCACTGCGGACGATGGCATGGCTGGGGAAATTTGGCTGGAATTTTAGAACTGGAAAAGCCACCGCAAAGTAGGGAACCTCGTCGAGACCAAAGAGAAAGAGCGGGAGTTCGATCTTCTCGGCTACGCGAATCGGGGAGAGGCCGGTTTCGAGGAGAACGACTACCGAATCGGGCTGTCCCTTGCCGCTCATGATGTCCTGAGCGAGGGCATACTCCGATAGGAGCCAGCTTGATTCCGGGTTTAGGCTGCTCGCCCGTTGCACGCTCTTGAGCCCGCGTTCCATATCCGACGAGTCGACGCCGCAATTGAGAAAGTAGAGTCCGTCGAGGTAGACGGAAAACGGATTCACGTAGGGGCTGTACGCTTGGATCGACCGCGTTTCACCGTAGAGATCAGCCAATTTCTGGCGAGTGACCGGGTTGTTCTCGATTTTTGATACGTCGATTTCTTTGGTGTCGTCGTCCTGCTTCTTGTCGATCTCATTTTGTACCTTCGAGATCTCCTTGGCGTTTTCCTCGACCGCATTCTGCTGCGCTCGGTAGGCCCGGTTTAACGATACCCGAGCGGCGTCGGGTTGCCCTAGATTCAAGTAGTTTAGGGCCGAATAGGTGTGGAGCATGATTCGGTCGTACGTCCGGGCTTGATAGGTGGTGAGCGCGGGGTTCACCAACAGCGCGAGGCCGGCTTGTGAGATGCGGAAGGAGGCCTGTTGATCGGCCTGTTCAATCATCTCGTAGGTCGAATCGTAGGTGTCCTGACTCTCTTGGATCTTATCGACTGTCCGTAGGAGAGTTCCTTCCTCGAGGCCAAACAGGACGCCGTTGCGATGCTCCTCTTTGCCTTTGGCCAACTTCTGGCCCGTTGTCGTCGCCTTCTCCCATGATCCAAGTGTCCAAGCCTCTCGGGTGGCTTCGACCTGATCGTTGTACGAGGAGCAACCCGAACCGACAAAAAGGAGGGGTCCGAGTACACCGATCAGTAGGGCGCTGGAGATAGAGCGGGAGCGAAAAATCGATTCGCACCGGACTCTGCCTCGCTTGATTCCGTCAAAGATGCAGTGCACTCTCGAACGAATCGTGGCGCAATTACGGTTCACCGTGTCGAGAATTCAGAAGATCCCGGCTGCAGTGGCTCGAAATCTGGCGGCAATTAGTTTTGTGCGCTAGAGTCTTCTGCGGGTCGGACAACCTGCAGCTTCTCGATGCCGTAGTCTTCGATGACCTCAGCGCGGGTGACTTTCGGTTGGACGTCGATCACGCGGATTTTGCCCACCTCTGCCTGAACAGAGCCGAGAGACTCGCCGGTGTCGGGGTCGACCATCTCGTCACCTTCGGCGAAGACCAACCAGAGGTCACCTTTCTGGATGTCGAACCCGTCGCCTCGGTTGAAGATCACGACATTGCCGGTCTTTCCGACGATCTTGGCAGGGTAGAGGACATTGGTCACTCGACTGGCGACTTGGTCCGAGAAGGACTTCGACAGTTGGCTCACGAGATTCTCGCTCAATTCACCGTTTTTGACAGACTTGAAATCCGGGTCGGACTCGATGTCCTGTTGCTGGGTGTTTACCCGCACAGATTCGAGGAGCTTGCCGGTGGTGGTGTCGTAGATTTTGGCAATCGCCCCGATGCGGATGATACGCTTGGTCACGGACTTCCCGATCGCTTGGAAGGTGGCCTTTTCAATGTAGTCTTGAAAATCGTTGATTGTAGTCACCACGAGGTACTGAACACCCGCGAGCTGAAAAGCCTGGGCGGTGTTGGGGTCGTTCATGTCGAGGTTCCCGGAACCGGCCAGGTTCTGTTCCGCAAGGATGGACGATAGGTCACTGCGTGCGAAGATATCGAATCGGCGCGTTTGCTGAAATGAGTTCGTCAACTCGGAATCAATCGATTCGGAGACCCGATCCAGTTGGACCAAGCTGCCGTCGCGGCTAGCTTTGGCTTCAACACCGGAATTTACATCGACGGGGCCGACGGCCAACGTGAGTTTCTGCCCATTGGCACCGAAAACGGCGAGCAGGGAGACGACAGATGAGAGGAGGAGTGCTTTCATTGTTGGAAATAGGGGTTAGTTCGCAGGGTTGTCGCCCATGAGAGTGCGATTGTTCTGCTCTATCGTGATGGCTTCGTCGGTCTCCACTTTGATGTCAGACTTGTCGTCCGCGCGGATGTCCCAGCGGAATCCACTCTGCGTGAACATTTTGGCGATGCCACGAACTTTCTCGGCTTCGGCATCGGTCAGTACTCGCTGGGTGCGAAGGCCTTCGAGGAAGGCAGATTCCTGGCGGAAGCGTTGAATCTCGGCGTCAGTGGCAGACAGGCGGACGGTCAGATTTAGGTCTTCGCGGATGTTTACTGTGCGTTCCCAGTCCTTGAATCCCTCCCGTTGGAGGGTTACCTCGTGGAGCCCGGGAGCCGCTTGAAGTGGTCCCGGTGCGGAGCCGACCGCGACTCCGTCGATCAAGACGGTGACCGCATCGAGGGCGACATCGTTGCGCTCTCCGGTGACGTAGAGTTCACCTGTCTCCAGTTGAATCACTTCGGGTACGGTCATGCCCATGCCGCGGGCATTGATCATAAACTCGACTTCACTGTCTGCCGGTGTGGCAGGTTTGAGTTCTGAGGGTTTCAGGGCTGCCGCTACATCCTCGGCGATGCGGCTGGCCGCTAGGTTGAGGAGGTCGCCAGTGCTGTCGGAGTCGACGGTAACCGCACCTTCCGTAGCGCGGAAGGATTTGCGGACGGACCCATTTCCGCCGTCGAGGACGGTGCCGTCAGCGGTAGCGAGGAGGCGGTACGAAAATGACAGCGAGTAAACGCGGTTGGATGTCTGTACATTGTATCCCGAGAACTCACGCACTTCGGATTTTACGTTTTGTAAAGTGGACACCAGGGCGTAGGGAGCGCCAACCTGCCTTGCTTGGTTGAGGGTTGCGGCGTCGTCGACTTTTTCCGAACCGACTTTCTCGGCAAATTGGTCCGCGCGGACTTCAGTACTGAACCCGTAGCCCGACAACTCTGCCGCGAGCGAATCCCGGAAGGCACTGGCTTGCTTCGTATTGATACTGGGGTCGGCGACCCGTGATACGACGAATACAGATTTATCCCCTGATGCAATCGTGATCAGAGGCAGAAGAAAGAGAAGGGCGAGTGCTTTCATAAAAATGTTGTGACTGGAGGATATTGGAGCGTCCCTACGAGGGGTGCAACCTTCGAACTTGTGACGGTTTGGGTGGACCGAATGTTCAAAACTAATTTCTGAATCAAGTTCGCCGGGGTAAGGAGTTGAAGTGTGGGGGGATTCCGCCCTAAGAAGAGAGTGGTATGTGCTTGGATCACAATAGGACGGTCTGGAACGCGAATCAATTCTGATGCGCAGGGAATCCCAGTTCTGGACCGAAGCGCATCGAGCCGGCTTTCACTCTGTCTATGCGATGGATTTCGAGGGAGGGGACCGCACTGGGGTCGTCGAGTATGGAGTCGTTGAGGTTACGGCCGAGGGGATCGGAAAGGTCTGGACCGGCCTTTGTGCTCCGGGGGCTGTATTGCCCAGCCGCGAAAGTGAAACTCATGGTCTGTACGCCAGCGATTTAATCGGGAAGGACCCGTTTTCGGAGTATTGGGAGCTGTTTCGGGATTTGCGGAGGCAGGGACCGTTTCTGGCCCATTCGGCGCAGGTCGAGGATCGCTTTCTCAGGCGCCAGTGGCGAACTCCGGGTGAGGTGGTCGACTGGTCCGGCGGTAAGGAACCGGGCTTTCAGTGGGGGCCGTGGTTGGATAGCTGTGGATTGTTTCGGTCCGTCCGCCCGGCAGGCTCCGCCAGCTTGGGCTCCTTGGTCAAAGAAGAGGGGCTGCAAGAGTTCTTGGATGAGGTCGCTGTCGTTCTTTGCCCAGAGGATCGGTGCTGTTGGCATGCGGCTCTCTACGATAGCATCGCCAGTGCCTTGCTCTTTGATCGAATTCTACAGATCTGCCCGGAATGGTCCGTTCGCCGGGTCTTTCGTGAGAGTGTCGGCCGGGGTGAAGCTCCCGCTGAACAAATTGACTTTCTGTAGTGGGTTCGGAGCTGGGAAGCCTTGCCCTTTTATCCGTTTTGAGCAGTCTGTGGGTCGGATGATGTACCGTAGTGGGATAGCCCGACTCCTGTTTCTATTTATGAGCGCTGTGGGGCTGCAGGCGGTGGAGAAAGGCCCGCGCCCGAACCCTCTGTCGTCAGATCCGGTAACCGTTTCCCGATTCATGGAAGCGTTGGAATTGCACCAGGCCGGGGTCGGCGGGGACGAGGACGCGGTGATTCAGGCCCAGTCGATTCTGGAGGAGTTGCTTGTCGCAGCTCCCGATGATGTTCGGGTGCAAGCGTTTTTGGGGAACTTGTATGCGATGCGAGCCCGGGATGCTTACCTTCTCGGCAAGATGAAGTGGTTGCGTAGGAGCACGTCAACTCTCGACAAAGCCGTCGCGGCCGCCCCCGATGATGTGACTGTCCGGTCAGTTCGAGCGGTCAACAGCTACAAACTCCCCAAGATGTGTGGGCGGTGGGATGTGGCGGAAGAGGATTTTGGTGTCCTACTGGATTGGGCGGAATCTGATCCAAGCCGCTACTCCGATTCACTCCTGCGGTTTGTCTATTTTCACGCAGGGCAATTCTGGGGAGAGGAAGATGACGCAAAAGCCCAGGCCCTATTTGAGCAGGCACTGGCAGTACCCGGAGATAGTGTCTCGGACGAGGAGATTCGAGAGGCGATGGAAGAATTATGATCGTCGTCGTAGATCGACTTTTCTGATTCCTCAAAAATTATAGCCGATCGTCGCCCCGCCAATGCTGTAGTTCGCCAGTGTCGAGTCCTCGAACTCGACGTAGATGAGGTAGCCTTCGAGGACAAAATTGCCAGGGAGATCGTAGCGCAGAAGTAGGTCGAGCTCGAGGGAGTCGGAATCCACGGCATAATTTCGACCGATACCCACTGCGGGGTACACGGTGAGATTTCCCCATTGGGCGGATGCTTTGAGATAGAAGAGCAGCATGTCGTTCTCATCATTGTAGGGGTAGAGGTCGTCCTGCTTGAGAGGGTCAAAGATGTTGAACGCTCCCGCCCCTGTATTGATGGTGTCATCGCTGATCCAGTATATCCCGCCGCCGAGTGTGTATTCCTCAAACGCTAACCCTGTGTAGAGAAGCCCGCCCCGAGCATCTTCATAGTCGGGCTCGATCGCTTTGGGAACCTGGTTGTCGTAGATGGCTAGAATTAGGTTTGTCTCCCAGTAGCTCTTCTCGGCTAGCGAATCAGTCGGAACGCTCGCGTTGAATGTCGCCCCGTAGTAGATCATGACGTCGTCCTGATAATTGAGGTAGGGAGAGACGCTGAAGTTCTCGCCCACCGGTATCTGAACGACCGACGCAAAGAAGAGCTCTCCGGCGTCCCCGTTCACCGCATCAATATCATCCCAACCTGTGATTCCGTGGCGGTCGTAGTTGTAGGTCGAATACTTGATCCAGCGGTTGATGACCGATAGGTCTATGGAATATCCAGCTGCGCTGCCCGCGTGGAGGTTTACTCCTTGTTGGTAATCTCCGTCGAGTCCGGGGTTGGACGGCATGGTGGCCCGGCCGATCAGTGCTCCGAGAGTCTCCTCCTCGTTGCGGTAATCGAGAAATAATTCCTGAAGATCGAGGTCTTCGGTAAACACCGAGGAATAGTCACCCGAATGGTTTTCCCAAATCTTTGTTACGCCGAGGAAGGACCCTCCCGCTTTGAGTCCGTTCCATGTAGCAGTTGTATATTTTGCTTCAATGTAACCCCACGAGAATCCGGAATTGTTTAGGTTCTGATTGTCCTCGGCATTGATACCCACACCAATTTGCCCCTCCAATTTACCTTCCGCGAAGACCTCCGAGAATGAATCCGCTGGCGGAGCGGTCTCGCTGGCTGTCACCTCGGTCGCGAGGAAGCAGATTGCGGCCACCGGTAACAGATGTGTGACGAAGGGCAGGGCGGTCCATCGTTTGCCCGAAAATTGTGTGGTCATTTGGCTTTCTCGTAGGCGACTACTGGCGTGGATAGGCGGTCTGGGTACACTAGTAGTAAGCGGGATTCTTCGAGTAAAGGTTTATCCGGTCGATTCGGCCCTCTAGGGTCGTTCGCGTGTGCAAATATTCCGGAACAGGAGTGAATTCGGAACGTTCCTATTGGGGGCGCACAGTCTTTCCTTCCACCCATGATCCACTGATCAGGGTCGCTCGGGGAAACGGGGGGACTCCATTCTCGTTGCCGTGGATCATGCTGATTACCATGTCGACGGCAGCTTCTCCGCTTAGGTCGTTGTGCTGATCCATTCCGGCCCATTCCGGACGATCGTGCCGCCATTCCAGTTGGATCAATCCGATGTCTCGGGGAATCGCCAACCCCATTTCTTCCAGCCATGTGCGGACTCCGTTGTAGAGTGTGAAGATGACGTCGGGTTTCTCGCGTTGATACCAAGCTTGGAAGGGTGCCCGGTCATGCGCGACGGCCGAGACTTCGTAGAATGGATTTAAGCGCTGGTCATCGGGCAGCGCGCTCTGCCCGATGCGATAGCCGGCCGTGAAGCGCCCTTCGACGAGGTCATCGATAGTTTGGTCCAGGACCAGTCCCGGACGTTTGTAGCCGAGAGCCCGCGCGTTCTCAAAGGCTCTCAGGGCGATGATGTGGTGGTCGGTGCTGGCGAAAGAGAGTGCCGGACTTCGTGTGCGAACCCCCGTGACGATACAGGGAAAGCTGTTCCAGATTAGGTTGTACGACTCCGGGAGGCGGTTGCTGTTCATTAGACCGACGATGACCGCACCGCGGATGCCTCGTGAGACCAAAATTCGATGCAGACGGGAGGCATCGAGATCCGGATCGTTGAGCCAAAAGGTGTCCATACTGTACCCGAGGTGCTGGCTCCGCTTTCGACATCCGCTTACGTATCGCGGGATCGTCGGGTGCTCCTCAAAGGCATGCTCGTTCTCGTTTGCATTGATGAGGGCTAGGGTGGCTGTGGTTGGGGATTGGCGGCTCGAGCGCAGCTGCGCCATCAAATTGGAGACGATGGGATTGAGCTGATATCCCATCTCGCGGGCGATACCCTGAATGCGTGTCCGGGTGGCCTCGGAAATCTGTGGGTCATTGCGCAAGGCGAGAGATACCGTGTTTTTCGACACTCCTGCTTCCCGGGCGATGTCGGTCATCGTTATCCGCTTCATCCGGGAGAGTCTCCACCCGAGCAACATTACTGTCAAGTTGTTGGGGGATTTCTCTTTCGAGGACGGGTCGGATAGTCTGCGAGGTATGGCTTTCACCCTGGGAATTGATTTCGGCACCAACTCGGCCCGAGCGTTGATCGTGGACTGCACCGACGGCAAAGAGGTTGGTCTCGCCGTCGTAAACTATCCGAGTGGCGTCGAGGGAGTGCTGATTGATAGTCGGGACTCGAATCTCGCCCGCCAAAGTCCCGCAGACTATCTCTTCGCGTTAGAGGAGTCGATCAAAGGGGCGCTCTCGGAAGCGAGTGTGGCGGTCCCGGGATTTGATCCGGGTGCCATTGTGGGTATCGGTGTAGACAGCACTGGGTCGAGCCCGATTCCAGTCGATAATCAGAATGTTCCGCTGGCATTGCAGGAGCGCTGGAAGGACAATCTGAATGCCCAGTGCTGGCTTTGGAAGGATCATACTTCTACCGAAGAGGCAGCGGAGATTACGCGGCTCGCCAGTGAGCATCGCCCCCATTTTCTGGCGAAGTGTGGAAACACGTATTCCTCGGAGTGGTGGTGGAGTAAGCTCTGGCATTGCTTGAAGACTGATCCGGATGTTTTTGAGGCTGCGTATAGCTGGATCGAATTGTGTGACTACGTACCCTCCGTTCTCGCGGGAATTTCCGATCCGAAAGAGGTGGTGCGCGGGGTCTGTGCGGCTGGCCACAAGGCAATGTACGCGGAAGATTGGGGTGGCTTGCCCGACGAAGGATTTCTCGCGATGCTGGACCCCCAATTGGCTGCACTCCGCCGCCGTCTTTATGAGAAGGCGTTCGACGCTTCTACTCGGGCGGGAAGGTTGTGTGAAGAGTGGGCGGGTCGACTTGGGTTGAGTGAGGGTACGGTCATTTCGATAGGAGAATTTGATGTCCACTACGGAGCCATCGGATCCGGGGTGACCGAGGGCACTCTGGTCAAGGTGATCGGCACTTCTACGTGTGACTGCGCGGTCGTTTCCGCGGCCAAAGAGGTCAAAGACATTCCCGGTATTTGTGGCATTGTGAAGGGGGCGATTCTGCCGGATGTCTATGGTGTCGAGGCCGGGCAAAGTGCTTGCGGAGATCTTTTTAAATGGTGGGTTGAGACAGTCTGCGGGAACGACCCTTCTGCTCACGCCGAGTTGACCGAATCCGTTGCGGATCAAGCCCCAGGGACCGCCGGCCTCCTCGCGCTTGATTGGAACAATGGGAACCGGACCGTCCTGGTCGATCAACGTCTGACTGGGTTGATTCTCGGACAAACTCTGCAAACGACGCAGGCTGAGATCTATCGAGCCTTGATCGAGGCCACCGCCTTTGGAGCGCGGGCGATTATCGAGCGTATTGTCGAGTACGGTGTGCCCATTCATCGGGTGGTTTGTGCAGGGGGAATTGCCGAGAAGAATCCGATGCTAATGCAGATCTACGCGGATGTCACCGGTCGTGAGATGTGTGTCTCTTCCTCCTCCCAAACTTGCGCTCTCGGTGCCTGTGTCGCAGCTGCAGTTGTCGCAGGCGAGTACCCGGATTTTACGACTGCACAGCAGGCAATGACTTCGCTGAAGAGTTTCGTATACCGCCCGGACCCCGACGCTCATGCGGTGTATGATCAGCTCTTCGGGTTGTATCTGAAGTTGCATGATTCGTTCGGTGGTGTCTCCGGTCCGAGCGATCTGGGAAATGTGATGAAGGAACTTCTTCGAATCAAGGATGCTGCGCGCTTCTCCTGAAATTGAACGGGAAATAGTATGATAAATAAAAATACAAAAGAAATTTGGTTCGTTACCGGTAGCCAGCACTTGTACGGAGAGGAAGCCCTGCGGAAGGTGGCGGTCAATGCTGAGGTGGTAGCCGATTCACTCTCGGGTGAGGCCGGTATGCCGGTCCAGATCATCTACAAACCGATCGTTACTACCCCCGAAGAGATTCGGGCCACTTGTAGTGCTGCCAGCAACGACGAATCCTGTATCGGCCTGATCACATGGATGCATACTTTCTCTCCAGCCAAAATGTGGATCAGCGGTTTGAACTGTCTGACCAAGCCGGTCTGTCATCTGCATACCCAGTTCAATCGAGATATCCCTTGGGGAGAGATCGATATGGATTTCATGAATTTGAACCAGTCCGCCCATGGGGGACGGGAATACGGCCATATGATGACCCGCATGCGCATCCAGCGTAAGGTGATCGTCGGTCACTGGGAGGATGCTGGCGTCCGCCGCCAGTTGGCGGATTGGGCTGGCGTAGCTGCCGCGTGGGATGAGATGCAGCATCTTAAGGTTGTCCGGTTCGGGGACAACATGCGGTATGTATCCGTCACTGATGGTGACAAGGTCGAGGCTGAACGGGTCTTCGGGATTTCGGTCAACACCCACGGTGTCGGAGACTTGGTCGAGGTGATCCAGAAAGTAACCGAATCGGAGGTCGACGCACTCTGTCGTGCCTATGCAGATGACTATTCTCTTTCACCCGATTTGGTGGTGGGTGGTTCCCAACGTGGATCGTTGCGGGAGGCCGCTCGGATCGAGATCGGACTCCGACGTTTCCTGGAAGAAGGGGGGTATGCTGCCTTCACCAATACTTTTGAAGATCTCCACGGGATGGCGCAACTGCCGGGTCTGGCGACCCAGAGATTGATGGCCGACGGGTACGGTTTCGGTGCGGAGGGGGATTGGAAGCATGCGGCCCTTGTACGCGTCCTCAAGGTAATGGGGCAGGGGAAGAGTGGAGGTACTTCCTTCATGGAGGACTATACCTATCATTTTGATCCCGCGGGGGCTCGTTGTCTCGGCTCACATATGTTGGAGATCTGTCCTTCAATCAGCTGCGAGAAGCCCGGCTGCGAGGTGCATCCGCTCGGGATCGGTGGCAAGGCTGACCCCGTGCGCTTGGTGTTTAACGGTGCACAGGGGCCTGCGATCAATGCCTCGTTAGTGGATCTCGGGAATCGGTTCCGCTTCCTTGTGAACAATGTGGAGAGCGTCGCTATCCCCGAAGAGATGCCCAACCTTCCCGTCGCTCGGGTCCTTTGGGATGCTAAGCCGTCTCTGGCGGTCGCGGCGGAAGCATGGATTCAGGCGGGCGGAGCGCATCACACTGCTTTCAGTTTTGACGTTTCTTCCGAGCAAGTCGAGATGCTGGCTGAGATGGCCGGAGTGGAGTGTGTTTTCATTGATCAAGGCACCGAGTTGCGTTCATTCAAACAGGATCTTCGCCTTGGAGAGATCTATTATGGGATTCGGGGGTTGTAGCCGATGAATTACAAAACGATACGCGAAGAGTGTTACGAGGCGAATGTATCGCTTCCCAAAACCGGGCTCGTCGACCTTACTTTTGGAAACGTCAGTGTCCTCGATGAGACGTCCGGGGTGTTTGCGATCAAGCCGAGTGGGGTAGCGTATGATCAGCTGTGCCCAGAGAATATGGTCATCGTGGATCTCGATGGAAAGATTGTTGAGGGATCCCTTCGATACTCCTCCGATACTCCGACACATCGCCGATTGTTTCTCGCGTTCGCTGAGGCGGGAGTGAGCTCGGTTGTTCATACACATTCCCGTTGCGCTGTCTCGTTTGCTCAGGCCGGTAAGGAGATTCCGTGCCTGGGGACTACCCATGCCGACCACTTTTACGGAGCGGTGCCCATTACCCGCTCAATGACTGCGGAGGAAATTGGAGGAGACTACGAGTGGGAGACGGGGAATGTGATCATCGAACGGTTTAAGGAGTTGGACCCTCTGGATTTCTCCGCAGTCCTGGTCAAAGGGCATGGCCCCTTTGTTTGGAATCGATCGGCAGCCAAGGCGGTCGAATATGCGATCGCCTTGGAGATTGTCGCGGAGATGGCGCTCCACACGTTGTCATTGCAACCCGATGCGAATGGCATTTCGCAGGCTTTGTTGGATAAGCATTTCAGGCGTAAGCACGGAAAAGGTGCGTATTACGGCCAGGGTGGCTAGTTCGCTGGGGCGGTAATGGTCCCCACAGGCCCGTTCCGTGCTGTGGGTGAAGCTGTTTCGGGCCGGTAGGAGATTGCTCTGCGCGCTTGGGCGGAGGTTGGATAGCTGCGCGTGTTTATTTAGCGTTATAAAATCCGGAGGGAGGCGCCAATTCGAGAGATACCTGGTAACCGATATCGGACCGAATGGTTGGATTATGGGTTGATCGTTGATCCGTGTGAGTGGTCAATTTGTTCTTTTTTCGTTTGTTTGACTCCTCTTGAGAGAAATCCTGACCTTTTTGAAAGATTCTGTACAGCAAAGTCTTATGGGATTTTTTTCGAAGGGTTATCGGTGTTGGGATAATATCATCGGGCCTTCAACTACTTCATCTCTGGACAGTGTCGGCAATCGCTGCTTAACGTACTGATTCAGGTTCAGTTTGTATTATGAAAATCCCCTATAAAATCCCCCTTCTGCTGCTCTTTTTCTGCGGTACTGTATTGTATTCAGTCGGCTTATACGCACAAGAAGTAGCTCCTGTTGACCCCGCGCTGGAACAACCAGTTGAAGAGGTGTCGGAGGAGGTCAGCGAATCAAGTGCTTTGATCGAGAAGCTTCGCGAAAGTGGGAGGACTGGGATTGCCCTTCTAGCAGTCTCTATTGTCGGCTTTTCCTTCGCTTTTGAGCGCCTCTTTAACCTCCGGAAGTCGGCAATCACACCGTCCGGCCTCGCAGCGGGTGTCGACCGGCTGTGGGAGAAAGGTGATGTGGAGGGTGTGAAGCGCCTGGCTTCGAACAGTCATTCGACCTTGGGGCGGGTGCTGATCGAAATTGTGGATCATCGGGAATCGCCCCGCTCAGACATTTCGACGATGGCCGGAGATTTGGCCAGTCGTGAGATGCGCTTGCACTTGCAGCGTGCTTATCCTCTTGCTGTTGTCGCGACGATCAGCCCGCTGTTGGGCCTCTTCGGTACCGTCTACGGTATGATTGGCGCTTTCGAGTCTGTGGCATTGGCCGGCGAGCTGGGCGATCCATCCATCATGGCATCGGACATCGCCTACGCGCTGATGACTACGGCTATCGGTCTCGTCATTGCTGTCCCCGCTTTGTCAGCTTATCACTTCTTTCGCATCCGGACCAATATGCTGGCCTTGGGATTGGAGGGTCAGTTGAGCCACATCATCAGTCGGTGGTTTGGGCCGAATGCGGTCGTTCCTGGCGGCGCTCCAGGTTCGTCTATAGAGGAAGGAGAGTAGGCCATGCGTTTGGATTTGGATGACGGCGATGATATCGGCGTCGATATGGGCCCGCTGATCGATTGCGTGTTTCTGTTGCTTATTTTCTTTCTGGTTTCGACTACGATGAAGAAGCCGGAACAGGAAATTCAGGTAGAGCTCCCTGATCCGGCTATCTCAGCCGTCTCGAGTTCTGCGATGCAGGTACAGAATCTCGGGGTCGATGCGATGGGGAATTTTTACTGGGGCGCTACTCCGGTCGGTCAACAAGAGTTACACAATAAGATCAGGCTGTGGGCCGAGACGAATCCGGAGGGCCACTTGCGGATCAAGGTAGATCGGAATGCTCCATCGCGGTTTCTGATTCAGGTAATGGACTTGTGTAACTACGAGGGGCTGAAGAATTACGCGATCCATACCCAGAGTACAGATAGTCCGGAATCCTAAGAGGTGAATCAATTTCCATGAGTCATTCCGAAATCGATTCTCCCTTCAATGAGAAGAAATCCAGTCGGTTGGTCTGGATCATTCCGTCGGTGGCTCTGCATGTCATTGTCTTGATCATCTGGTTTACGCTACCGGAAGACCCGCCGCGAAAGCCCACCGACCGAAAGTTAAAGATAAATAGCGAACAGGCGGAGCAGCTGCAGCGCCATGTGGAAGACGCGAATCTCGTGGTGCTGCGTTCACAGGTTTCCGAGCTGCAGGCCATTAAGGAAGCGATGGGGCGAATCCGAGATCGGAAGATGGCCCAGCTGCGCTCTTTTGAAGAGGAGATGGTCGAGGATGCGCCGAGAGACGCTGTTCAATTGTTTAGCCGGCTTCTTGAGTCGCAATCGAAGATCATCGCCGCCTATCAACAGATGTTGCTGAGCGCCCAAGCCAGTATAGAGATCGAACCGTCGGTTCGGTCTCTACTCGAGGATCATGAGGTAGAGAGCGCTCTACCACTATTGGTGGAGGTCAGAGATCTCCGGGACGATGTCGATCGGCAGATGAATATTGTCCGGAATGAAACCTCCCGAATCTTTGCGCTCATCAATACGACGGAGGTCACGATTTCATGGGTACAGGATCCTTCGATCGAGAAGCAGTGGAGCGACTTGAACTCCGCAATGGATTCGGCACAGGTGGCAAACAACCGAGTGCGCAGTAGTCTGAGCCAGAGCTTCTCTTCCCGGTCGTCCAAGTACTTGGATGATTCCATTAATAAAAATGCTTCCTACTCGAAAACGCTGAAGGATTTCGAAACGGCCAATGTCGAGGGTGAGCGAGCGGTACAGGCAAAGCGGTCAGAGTTGAACGATCGGATCGAGTCGTCGACTGCTGCGATCAAATCTGTCGCTGAGCAGCAGGCCGAACTGCGCCGGCGGATAGATGCTTTGCCTGAGAACGACAAAACCGCGCTCGCAGAATTGCGGGCGCAGGAAATAGAGCTCGAGCGCGAGAAAAAGAAGGTGAGCCAGCAGCTGAAGAAGGCCAAGCTCGAGTTGGATAAGCAGAAGGACTACCGGCCGAGTGCGAAGGCCGAAAAACGGGTCAAGCAGATCGAGAATTTGTTCCGCGGTATCTTCGCCAAGAAACCCGATTTAGGTCCCATAACCGAGGGTCTTCAGGCTCAGGTCGAATTTGCGAATACGGTCAAATCTTTGATGGCGGCTCTCGCTGAAAAATCTTCAACGGTTGGAGGTGAGCGATGAGAATGGTGAGAAAGCTTTTTGCCGTGTTTTCCGCCCTTACCGCTCTGCCGGGGGCCTTCGCCCAGGAGACTGTGGATCTTGGTGGGGCGGAGAAGGGATCAGCCAATACGTTGATTGGTGGGCTGGAGTTACACGAGCTGCGTGAAGATCGAGAGGCTTCATCGCTTGATGTCTATTCTTCCTATGAGGAAGCACAGCAATTGGAGGCGGAGATTGTTCAGATGTACCGGGAAATCCGCGCGGCTGAGTTGTCCCTCATTCAGCGGCAGACGTTGGACCGTTCGCTGGAATCGACACTTACCCCTTTGAGTGAGCGGGCTGAGGTGGATGAAGGCTTGTTGACGAATTCTGCGAAGGATGCCGAAGCCGTGAAGCAATACCAAGACGAGCTCTCAATCGTCTTGCGGGAGACGGATGCCATTGTAGCCAACGCGAAGGAGCTGCTGGCCAGCTTCGAGAAAGAGCCGCCCGCCCAGCAAGAACTATCGGAGGCGGAACTTGAGGAGATGACCCCAGAGGAGATTGCCGCGATGGAGGCCCTGGCGGAATCCATGACAGAGGAGTCTGCGTCGCAGGTGCAACAGGAGAATGCGCAGTTGCAGGAGGAGTTGGAAAAAGAGCGGTCTGAGTTACAGGAAAAATTGCAGAAGGACCTAACCGAGGTGGAGATGAATCTCGAGGAGGCTCTGAAGGAGATCGAGGCCGCCGAAGAGTTGGTCGAAGCCGAGATTGAAGAGGTAGAAGAGGCCATCGAGAAACAAGAGAGAGAGTTGGCCGAGCAGAAGGCGAAGGATCCAAAGAAAGAGAAGGAGCTGAAAGAACTGAAAGAGAAGAGGGAACAGCTCGTAAAATTGGATGAACAGGTCGAGGTGACCGGGGAACTCGTCGAGAAAGTGGTGAAAGATCTCGAAACGATGTCCGAGGATCAGGTCGAGAAGGCCGAAGAGGCTGTCGAGCAGCTTCGTGTGGCGTTGGCTGCGGTCATTGAGGTCGATGCCGAAGTGGCTGAGGTTAGCGAGAAGAAAGAGGCGAAGGAGCACACCGAGCAAGCGGTCGAAGATGTGACCGCAGCTAAGGAGGCCATGGAGGCCGCTGCTCAGGGAATGGCCGCAATGGATGCGATTGAAGAGATGCTGGACCAGATGAGCGGGGGTGCCGTTTTGTCGGGTGATCAGGCGATCGCCCAACAGCAGTCATTGGGAGAGCTTGCTAACGCCAGATCAGGGAAATGGCTCGATATTACCGATCAGATGCGTGGGCGGAACCTTGACGAAAAACCGGTGGCGGTACCACCGGATCAACGTCCTCCGCTGTGGGAGAATCGGAAGCAATTGAATGGCGCGCACAGTGCACGCAAGGTGGTCAAAGCGAGTGATTACAGTGGAGATTGGGTCTTTATTGGTGATTGGTATGTTCTCAGTCGCTACGATAATGCTCACCGCGCGAATCGACAGAAGGTCTATCCGCCCGAGTCGATTCTAGATTTGGATGCCCGCTATTTGAGCGAAGATGGGCAGATGATGCGCTGGGAATACGCGAGTTTCTTCCCGCCGGTCATCCGTCCTTACGGTTGGGAACCTTGGAAGATCTATTATTTCTATACCGAGATTTTCTTCGAAGAGGCGGGCGAGGCTTGGTTGGCCATCGGTAGTGACGATCGCTCCGATGTCTGGATCAACGATCTACCGGTGTGGCACAGTTCCAACCAACATAAGAATTGGTCTCCGTCGGAAGGGTTCCGTAAGGTCTATTTCAAGAAGGGACGGAACAAGGTGCTCGTTCGCCTGGAAAACGGCCATCTCCAGCTGGGGTTATCGCTCTATATGAGATTGGATCAGTAGTCGGACGGGTTGGTTTCGGCCATGTCCTGTCGGCGCGAAATTGCTACGGAATGAGGGCCTTCTAACTTGATGAGACCAAACATCAATCGATGTTCCGAGAGAGCGGCTCAATGCGGGTATCTTTCGGGCCGAGCTCGAAGGGGAGTCCTTCCGTATTCCCCTGAATCCTTTCCATAATTAAGGTCGATGCAGTGTTTCCGTTGATCGCGGCTTCCCATGTCCAAAGGTCTTTGAAGCCGGGACCAGTCACCCGGATCGTTGCTGTGTTCTCGTCGACTGTTGTCAATTCCATCGTGAGGTCGCCGTTGTCCCATGCGTCATAGGTGCTGGCGATCCGGTGCCGGTCGCTCGTCCCTTGAAGGCGAATCTGTTTCAATCCCATCGATTCTCCTCGATGATCAGCTGGAGAATCATGAAAGCTACTTTGCATTGAGGGGTCGGAGAACCATTGCATATCCATCTTCTCTTCTGCCTCATAGAGTCGAAAACGCTGCTCATCAATTTCTCCCACGGGGGAGATTGCAGAGGCTTGGAGTAGCCAGGTTACTTCAACTGGTGATGGTGAGCGAATGTCATCGAGGACTAATATGTAGTTGTTCTCTACCCACAAAAAGGTTCGACGGTATCGGTCCAATGCGGGGCGCGATCTGCCGCTCTTCTTGTTCTTGTAGGCGAGGTAGGATCCGGCGGCTTCTCCTTCAATTGCGATTACTTTACTGGTCGGTTTCCACGCTGTGATGTAGGCCATCTTCTCCATACTGCCTCCTGGTTGAGACCATACTGTGTTTTCGGGGCGTCCTTTGCTCATTTGCCCCATCCCATTTACCAATATTGTGTTGTGGTTCTGAGAGGCCTTTTGCTTCGAGTATCCATCGCTATCAACCAGTAGGTAGGGACCCCGCGCGATGAGGAACTCATTGGCATCGGGATCATCATGAGCCACATTGATATATTGTTTGCCGCCGTCGCTGTAGTCGACCAGGCCGTAGCCGCCGAAGGGTCCGCATATGAAGGATGCTGCCACAGCATCGGAGGACCATCCATCCCGCATGGATGCAAATCCTATATCCGCGAAATAGGCTTCGGTCTCTAGGTCGGAGAGTTCTCCGCGCGAAAGGTCTGGATCCTCCCAGAGGAGTGAAAACCAGCCGAACTCATATGTTTTGGGGTTAGTTTCGAGAAGCTGATAGAGCCCGTCCTTGATCGCGGCTTGCTGATGAATGGATGCGCCTTTCAACAGGAAGTTGTTGTATCCGCCGACTGAGTTTTGGTGCGCATCTCCGAATGGAAAAATGCCACTCATGCCGGGCAACAGGGTGTGAAGGCGGAATTCCCCAATGCGCTGTAGGTATTCGTTTTGTAGATAGTTCGTGCCAATAGCCCCATCTGCGGCGTCCATCGCGAGTACCAGATGATTGCCTCCGAAGGTGAAGTAGCTGGGGCCTTCGTGGCTGGAGCCGTCCTCGGGTAGCCACTGAGTAACGAAGTCTAGCTCTTCTATTGTTTGCTGCAGAAGCCACTGCTCCTCAGGTCGACTTTCATACACTGCGAGGATGGAGAGGGTGAGTCCGGCGTTTCGGTGCCAACGGTGGTTGTTTGCGGGATCGTTTTGCCAGTAGTGAGGGCCTGGATTTCCCTTTCGATGGCCGCCGTAGTACATGGCGCGGGCATGGTATCGAAGTTTATTGCCGAACTGTTCCCGGAATTCAGGATCCAAATCGTTGTAGAGCCAATCATAGGCCAGTGCAGCGCCGATCATGATGTTGGCGGCCGCCATCCCGCTGTTGTTCTCCTTTCCAAGTTCCCATGTAGGGAGCTCCGAGAAGGTTTCGAGGAAACCCCGAGCATTTTTTAGAGATTCGGGGTCCTCCGTAATGAGGTAGTGGAGCGCTACCGTTGGGAGTCGCCATAGGCCCTGTCGTTGGGCGTCTGTCGCGTCTCGTAGGAAATTTTTGTGCGTCGGAGGTGTGGCGGCAGGTAGGTACCCTTCGATCTTTCGGCGCCATGGTTCGCCCGCTTCGCTGTAGTAGAATTGTCGAAGTTCAGGGAGCTCCTCTTGTGTGATCAGTAGTCGGGGATGCTGGCCCTGCAGTTCCTGCTTGAGGTGCCATACCGTTCCCGTGGGCTCGGGATCCGATCCGGGAACTACGGTAGGGCTCGGTGGTTCTTTGACTGGCTTGGTCGCCATAGGTGGGCCGGTCTCGATTTCAATTACTGCCACCCAGATAGTCTGGGCTCCAGCCTTTCCCGGTTCATCTCCAAAGAGTGCAACCTGATTCATTCCGGTGATGGCAGTTTCGTTCCAATCGAATCTTTTTCGAGGAACCTGCTTCCCATCGACTTTGATGGTAACTCCTTTAGATGGGTCGAAGTCAAACTGCCAAGTTTGCCATTTCGGCGGATAGGTGCGGTGGGAGTAATAATGCAAGCCGCCGAACCAACCAGTCTTACGAGGATTCGCGTCTAGGATGCAGATGGATCCTTTGTCCGATAGGTACGGGGCATACATGATAGCGCCGAGGAGATAGCCGGTGTTGGTCGCAACGCCCCAGCGCGGGCCGACTCTTCGCAAGTTTCCTGTCGGTGCTGCGGTACCGTCGTCCCAAACCGCTAGTGAGACATTCCCGGAACCGTAGTTTTCGTTGAATTTCAGCAAGGCACTACCTCCGGGCTCGATTCGAATGGAGGGATTTCCGTTGGGCCCAAGGCGCGATTCGTCGATGGAAGCGTTTGTCAATATCCACTCGTTTTGAGCCTGAACTACGGGTGTACCTAGTAAGGGTACCGCGATCGCCAAGAGGCGAATTGTCCATTGGAGTAGGGGTGGCGAGTATGCCTTCATTGTTTCTTTTGCTCGGGTTTCATTGGGCGTGTGCGTGTCGGAAGGAAAGATGAAGGTCTGTTTATAGCGCCAGTTTCCGGATTTTGGACTTTTTTTGGAGCGCGAGGGTTACGAAGGCGTCATCAATCGGTCGCGTGGGCTCGGTGCGGTAGTGTATTTGCAGTGGAATCGATGGCTTCCATTTGGAGATCGGTAGGAAGGTGCAGCCTTTTGTATGGAGGTGTCTGATGCATCCGGGGACGATTGAGACTCCGAGACCTGCTGCGACTTCTGTGAGTACAGTTTGCATGTTCCCGGGTTGGCTGGTGATACGCGGGGTAAATTGGTTGGTGACACAGGCGCTAATGATTTGGTCGAAGAGCCCAACGGCACCGGTGCGGTTGTAGAGTACAAACGATTCGTTCTCCAGTTGGCGCAGATGGATTCTCTGTTTCTTCGAGAGAGAGTGCCGCTCTGGGAGTACTGCGAGGAGAGTGTCTTCATAGATCTCCTTCACTGTGAGTGATTTAAGGTCGGCTTGGGGAAGCGGTCGTGAAAAGCCGACGTCGATGGTGCCTTCCGCGAATCCATCGATCTGCTCCTGAGCCGACATCTCTATCAGGCGAATATGCACTTCGGGGTATTGTTCCGCGTAGGCTCTCACGAGGTCCGGAAGAAAGCTGAAGCACGCCGAGGGAAGATAGCCAATTCGCAAGCGACCAATTTCTCCTTTCGCTGCGCGTCGCGCTCGCTCCTTCGCTTCGTCTTCACTTTGAAGCATCGCTTGCGCATCTTTCAGGAGGCTCAAGCCCGCAGGTGTTATTTTCACTTCGCGCGTGGTTCGCCAGAATAGTTTTACGCCGAGCTCTTCTTCCAGGTCCGAGATGTGCCGGCTGATGGCGGGTTGAACAGTGTTCAGCTTTCGCGCCGCTGATGAAAAGTTCTGTAGGGTAGCGACGGCGATGAAGCTTTTGAGCACGCGGGTTTCCATGTTTTATTTATACACACTAGTGTCCAGTTAGGAAGTTGTTGAATGTCAGCTGATTAGGTAATTGAGATTTATCAAAATTTGTGCAAAAATCCATAAACAGCTGATGGATAGGTATTTTCTGAAAAACGTTGACGCTCAAAACTTGCAGAATCCGACTGAGGTTTTCACCAAATCCATGCACCTTATTGAGACAGGCCACCATGAGGTAGACGCAGATGGCGATCCAGATCTGGGTCTTCACCGCGTTCTCGGAGGTTCCGTAGAACGCCTTGATCCGGAGGTTCTGCTTGATCCACTTGAAGAACAGCTCGATATGTCAACGACTCTTATAGACATGGGCGACTACAATGGCTGGCAGACCGAAATGGTTGGTGATAAAGACAAGACTTTTGCCCGTTGCGGGATCGACGAAACGGATGCGACGGAGTTTACCGGGATAGTCCCGCTTGCTCTTGGGAGTCTTCAATCCGACGCTCTGGTCGCAACGCAATCCACTGGATTTATCGACGGGACGGGACTCGCTCACGTAGAAAGCCATGTTGCTCTTGGCTCGTGCAACGAAGAAAGCACCAGCTTGATGAATGCGATACAGGCGAGCGAAATCAACGTATCCACGGTCCATGACATAGATGCTTCCCGGTTCGAAAGCGATCCGGTCAAGAACGTTCACATCATGAACGCTTCCATCGGTTATGTCCATGAACACTGGGATGGCGCCTCTCAAGTCGATCATCGTATGCAATTTGATCGCAGCTTTGGTCTGTCGGAAATGAGCCCAAGGAAACATCGAAAGGCACAGGTCGATGGTCGAAGCATCGAGTGCGTAAACGATCTCATCGAGATCGAGTCCATTCGAGTCTTCGGCATACAGTCGGCGGGCTTTGCGGATAAGTGTCTTCCCGATAGCTTCGTAAACGCGCCAATCACGATTCTCGTTCGCATAGGCGAGATTGGTTCGAACGATGTTTCCCCGGATGCCCATCGCATGGCAATGAGCGCAACCATCCAAACACGCCTCGATATCGCGCAGGCTCTCCCGAAAAGTAATCTGGGCGAAAGCCATGGAGAGAAATTGGTCGCGGGCGCTCATGCTCTTGCTGGCTCTTGGCATCGGGTGCAAAGCCATGCAGCGGTTGAACTGCTCGCGATGGATCATATCGGTAATCTGGGTGAAGATGAGGCGTCCGGAGTTCATCCCTTATTGAGAATGAACTCGGCCAGTAGCGGCCAGTCCGTTCAAATGCGTCACATGCCTTTCTATGCATTAAATGCTCGAAATGAAGAAGTTACAAAATTCTAAATGGCCCTTAACTGGACACCAGTGATTTATACAATATAGGTATGAGTATAATCAAATAGGAATATTTCTCTTATGGAACGGGATCGGGTATTCTAGTCGCCTGATCGAATGAGTACTCAATCCACCAATCCACATTTGAGCAGAGGCCTGCTTCTTCTCATGACCACCGCAGTATTTGCGACAGTCGCCAATCTCTACTACAACCAGCCGTTGTTGCCGTCCATGGGAGAGTCGCTCAATGTCGAGGAGGGTTCGTTGGGGTGGATTCCCTTTGCGTCGCAGCTCGGTTACGCGGCAGCGATTCTGTTTATCTCACCTCTGGGGGATGGCACGGATCGCAGGTACCTGATCCGGAATCTGTCAATCGCCTTGGTCGTAGGCCTCCTGGGTATGTACTTTTCAGGTAGCCTCTGGGTTTTGGTTGGGGCTACTTTCCTTGTGGGGTTGAGTGCCAACATCACTCAGCAGTTGCTCCCATTTGCGTCGTCACTGGCGGGACCAGAGAGAAGGGGAGCGGTGATTTCAACTTTGATGACGGGGTTGACTGCGGGGATACTAGTCTCCCGCACGTTGAGTGGTTTTATTGCCGAACATTGGGGGTGGCGCAGCGTTTTCCTTTTCGCTGCGGGGATCGCCGCAGTGATGGGGATTTTGCTGTATGTGTTCCTGCCGAGTAGTCGCCCTTCCGCCAGTCTTTCCTATCCGCGGTTGCTGGGGTCGATGGTCACTCTCGTGAGAACGCAGCCGCTACTCCGCGAAGCAGCCATCACTGGAGCCCTTTGGTTTGCTGCTTTCAATGCGCTCTGGGCTACCCTTGCGATTCATGTAATGGGCGAACCCTTTGATTATTCAGTGCAGCAGGCCGGGATGTTCGGCTTTGTGGGGATGGCGGGAATCATCGGGGCGAAGGTGTCGGGACGGTTGGTCAATCGGATGGGGGCGCGGTTTCTCATTTCTACGGGGATCATTTTAGTCGTGGTTGGATTTTCGGTGATGGTCTTGTGGGGAAATAGCCTTCCCGGATTGATCACTGGGATCCTACTGATGGATATCGGTGTTTTCGGGGCGCAGATCCCGAATCAGGTTCGGGTCTTTTCCATCGATCCAAAAGCGCAGAGCCGGCTCAATGCTGTGTACATGCTCTTCTACTTTGTCGGTGCCTCTTTGGGATCCGTTCTCGGAGTGAAGATGATGGGTGCGATGGGGTGGACAGGGCTCTCTCTCCTGGGCGTCGCATTGGGCGCGATTGCCTTTATTCATCACTGGTGGAAGGGGCGATCAGCCAAGAAAGCTGGGGTCGCGGTCTCGGCATCGGCAGCGGTGCCGTGAGCGGAGCGCGCTGCGAATGGATCTAGGTAGTCGACTGGAACGAGGCCTAGACGAAGGTGAGGATCAGGGTGAGTGAGGGTACGCACAGGAGGGTGCTCAATACGATAGCACTTGAGGCGAGTGCCTCATCGCCCCCCATTTCTTTTGCCATGACGTAGCTGGCCACGGCTGTCGGGCATGAACTGAGTACGAGGAGGATCAGGAGTGAGGAGGGACTTAAATTAAACAGGAGCGAGAGCAGTAGTGAGATCGCCGGTAGTACCGCCACTTTGAGCGCGGTGGCAAAAAGGGCGCTTCGGTAGCGCCCGTGGAAAGAAACCGCAGCCATACTTCCTCCAACACAGAGAAGTGCACCGGGTGCTGCGAGTTTGCTTACCAGTTGGAGTGAATCGATGACGGGAGTCGGTAGAGAAACTGGAAGAAGATAAAGGATAACCCCACCTACGGCAGACAGTATTAGCGGGTTGGTGGAGACCTTTTTTAACATGGACAGGTGGTTGCCGCGCACTTGTCCGGTCCGGCTGGCTTCAAGGAAAAATACGGACATCGCGTTGTAGACGATCATTGTCGGGGCAAAGACAAAGATTGCTTGCGAGAGGATCTCTTCCGCTCCGGGTTCGTTTCGAGTGGCGTACAACAGGATAGGGATTCCTGTGAAGGCAAGGTTCCCGCGGAAGGCGGCTTGGAGAAATGTACCCTTCCGGTCGTGGGGCAGTTTCAGCACTCGTGCAGTGAGAATGGCCAGAACCACGAGGATTGTGGTCGAAAGGGTGAAAATGAGGAATACCCGGAGCGTTTCCTCGGGAAAGGAGGGTGCTCGGGCGAGGGTGTCGAGAATGAGGCAGGGGAGCGCTACCCAGAATAGCAGGCGATTCAGTTCTGAGAGGAAGGATGTCGAGAGGAAGCCTTTGCGTGCCAATAGATAGCCGAGGGCGATGATCGCGAAAACGGGAAATAGTGTGTTGAGAGCTTGGCCCATTGGAAGAGGTGTACAACTAATTCGAAGAGTCGCAAGGCAGCGCATCAAAACCTTCGTGATCGAAATCCGTTTGACCGAGCAGAAGAGATTGATGAATTTTCCAAGGGCGAATTGCATCTTATCGAAAAGTCACCAAGACTCCTTCCTTTATGATTACACCAGAACTTCTTTCCCAAATCGAGGAACTGCATAAGCGTGCCGGATACCTTTGGAGGTATCTTTGACGTCGCGAAAAAGAAAGACGCAATCGCTGCGGCTGAAGTAAAAATGGCCGATGCATCCTTTTGGGATGATACCGATGCCGCGCAGAAGCTCACCGGTGAGGTGAGCCGCTTGAAGCGCTTGGTGGAACGGATGGAGGTCCTCCAAACCGAGGTCGACGATGTCAAGACGATGGCAGAGTTGGCGGCTGAGGAAGAGGGTGAGGACGCCGAGATGGCCGCAACCGAAACCGAACAGCTGACAAGTAAGTTGCAGGAGAAAATCGATCGTTTGGAATTACAGTCATTCCTGAGCGGTCCTCACGATTCCAAAAACGCGATCCTGAGTGTGCACTCCGGTGCGGGTGGCACGGAGTCCTGTGATTGGGCGGATATGCTTTTTCGGATGTATACCCGGTGGGCTGAGCGCTCCGGCTTTGATGTCGAGATTCAGGACCTACAGGCGGGTGAAGAAGCCGGTATTTCCAAGGTTACGATGCGCATCGCTGGCGATAATGCATACGGTTTTGCCAAGGCAGAACGTGGAGTGCATCGCCTCGTTCGTATCAGCCCGTTCGACTCCAACAAGCGCCGGCATACTTCCTTTTGCTCGGTCGATGTGATCGCTGAGATCGATGACGATATTGATCTCGAGATTCGCGATGATGAATTGCGGATCGATACCTACCGGGCGAGCGGAAAGGGGGGCCAACATGTGAATAAAACCGATTCGGCGGTTCGTTTGACCCACTTGCCCACCGGGATCGTAGTCGCTTGTCAAAATGAACGGTCCCAGTTGAAGAATAAGGGAACCGCCATGAAAATTTTGAAATCCCGGATTTTCGAACAGAAGGAGGACGAAAAACGTTCGGAGATGGAAAAGTTCTATGGAGAGAAGGGCGAGATCGCCTGGGGGAATCAAATCCGTAACTATGTCTTTCAACCGTATCAAATGGTCAAGGACCTGCGAACAGGTCAGGAAACGTCCAACGTCCAGGAGGTAATGGATGGAGCTTTGGATCCTTTTGTCCATGCTTGGTTGCGAGCTGGTGGTCCCATCGGACGGGCTTCTGTGAACACTGCTGATTTGGAATCATGAAACGAGTGGAGCTGGTAAAGGCATTTAGTGAAACCCCGCTTTTTGCGGATAAATCTTGGGTGAATTCGCCCGAGGCGTTTCCGTTGTCGGAACGTCAGCTGCAGACGATTCGTGAGATCGGTCCGGCGTTGGCGGAATTCCAACTCGCTGTCGAGCGGCTGTACAGACGGGCGGCCGAGGGGCGAAGGATTCTGCGCAATGGTGACTTGGAGGCGGGATGGGTCCAAGAGTATCTGGACCGGGGAAAACCTGAGTCACTCATTGCCCATGGCCGAAGCGGAGCTCTCAAGAATCAGCTGCCTGCCGTTATTCGGCCGGACCTTCTCGTCACCGAAGATGGTTTTTGTCTAACCGAAATCGATTCCGTGCCGGGGGGGATCGGGCTGACAGGGTTTCTGAATCAGCTCTACCGCGGCGATGGAGGTGTTATCGAGTCCGAGGATCAGATTCCTGAGGCCTTTTTCCGGGCCATTACCGGAAGTCTCGAACCCTATGCCAATCCGTTTGTTGCCTTGGTTGTGAGCGACGAGGCCGAAACCTATCGACCCGAGATGGAGTGGCTGGCCGGATGTCTGCAACGCAAGGGTCGTCGGGTCTTTGTTTTTCATCCAGACGAGTTGATGGTTCTGGGCGGAACGGTCTGCGCATCACTCGATGGAAATCCCGAGAAGGTTGATGTGCTGTACCGGTTCTGGGAACTGTTCGACTTGCCGAATTTTCCGTGGGCCGATGATTTACTGAAAGCAGTCGAGGCCGGCGCGGTTCAGGTCACCCCTCCGATGAAGCACTACCAAGAGGAGAAACTAAACTTGGGACTGCTTCACCATCCGAAGTTGAAAGGATACTGGGAAGAGAGCCTTTCCAAGCGGGTGCGTAGGCTCCTCTTTAAAATTGTCCCCCAGACTTGGGTGGTCGATCCGGCGCCTGTTTCAGCCAATGCGTTTCTTCACGCACCGACGGTCGGGGACTTGCCGATTTCTTCGTGGGAAGAATTGGGTGCCGGTTCACAGCGGGAACGCAATCTGATTTTGAAGGTCAGCGGCTTCCATGAAACCGCCTGGGGAGCGCGTAGCGTTGTCCTGGGTAGCGATGTGTCGCGGGAGGCCTGGACTGCGGCGCTGCGCTCCGCTATGCGCGATGGAGAATCCAATCTTCACGTGATGCAGCGGTTTGAGAAACCGATGCGGTTGCGGCATCCAGTTTTTGCCGATTCCGAGGAACCGCGATTGATGGAGGGGAGGGTCCGGCTTTGTCCGTTCTTTTTCAGGAACGGGACTTCTTACGATCTAGAGGGTGTGCTCTCGACAGTTTGTCCCGCGGATAAAAAGATTATTCATGGGATGAGCGACGCGGCGCTGTTGCCGGCGAAGGTTGCAGAGAGTGATTCCTCCGATCAGTGATCGGGCCAAGGTCGCCGCGTGCGCTGGGATCGAGCTTTGTTCCCAATAAAAAAAGCCCCTCATTCAAGGGGCTTCACTGAAAATGGGGTGATAGACCGGATTTGAACCGGCGACCCTCGGTACCACAAACCGATGCTCTAACCAACTGAGCTACTACCACCAGAGAAGTAAACGATCAGAAAATAATTGGGACGGGTCGATGTCAATCCTCAGAGTAGGAAAAATTATAAAATTTGAGGAGAGTTTCTTTTTCCGCGCTTGCCCATTGGAGAGTTCTTGTCCGATAGTAGTTTCTTTGCGGAGGGCTCTTAGCTCAGCGGTTAGAGCAGAGGACTCATAATCCTTTGGTCCGGGGTTCGAATCCCCGAGGGCCCACCAATGTGTTCCTGTTCTCGCACCGATGTGGTGGAGATCGAATTTACCAAGCGCTGTTCACTTCCAATTGGTGAAACGCTCCGTCGAGTTCTGATAGTTCCTGGGGTGTGCCGATTTCGATCGCTTTGCCTTTCTCCATTACGACGACTTTGTCTGCGTTCCGAATTGTCGAAAGACGATGGGCGACAATGAAGGTGGTGCGTCCACGAATCAGGTTCTCAATGGCATCCTGTACTTCCCGCTCGGAGATCACGTCGAGGGCACTTGTTGCCTCGTCGAGAATAATTACGCGGGGATCCCTGATGACCGCCCGAGCGATGGCCAATCGCTGGCGCTGACCACCTGAAAGTTTTAATCCGTTTTCTCCAACCGGTGTCTCAAGTTGCAGGGGCAGCGAGGTGATGACTTCGCGAAGGTTCGCGATCTCGAGTGCACTCCATATGTCTTCATCTGTGAATTGCTCCAATCCGTAGCCCACGTTGTCTCGGATCGTTCCGGAAAAGAGAATCGTCTGCTGGGGAACCATCGCGATGTGCCGTCTCCAACTGCGCATGTCGATGGATTCCATTGGACTGCCATCGAGCAGGATTTGTCCGTCTTGGGGGCGGAGGAAGCCAATCGCCAGTTGCATCAGAGTACTCTTGCCCGACCCCGATTCACCCACGAACGCGACACAGTCTCCGTTCGGGACCGATAGGGTGAAGTCATCCACGGCAGGTTCGTCGCTGGATGGATAGCGGAATACGACGTGACGAAAGTCGATATGGCCCGTCACCGACTTGACTACCGTTTTGCCCTCGTTCTCTTCGATGTCCGGACATTCGAGGATTTCTCCTATGGAACGGATCGATGCCATGCTCTTTGAGTACTGTGGAAAGAGGTTGAGTAACTGCTGAACCGATCCGACGACCATCTGGAATAAAGCTGAATAGAGGGCAATCTTTTCAATGTTGGTGTGCCCGTTAATTACCATCCAAGTGACACTCACAGTGATGATGAGGACTGCGGCCATGAAGACTACGTAGGCACTCGAGGCAAAGATCGCATTAATTTGGTCAACCCGACGACCTCGACTGTGGACGTGCTCGAGGTGCTTCTGAACGGTGTGCATCTCGCTTTGTTCCACGCCGTGCGCCCGGGTAACGGGCACCATGTCGATCATCTCAGAAACCCGTTGGGACATTCCTTCGAAATCCTGTCGAAGCGAATCGTTGCGTTGGCGCATCGCTTTCCGGAAAAGTCGAATCAGACTAATCGCGATCGGTGTTGCTACTAGGTACCCTAATGCAATGAGTGGTTCTTGAATCAGTGTATAGGCGAAAGCAAATACGATTGAAATCGCCGATCCCATCGCCGGATTGAAGTACATTTCGGAGAATCGAAAGACTTCATCAACATCTCGAAGGACTTTCGACTGGGTGCGCCCGGTCTCACGTTCACCGTGGAAGTGCATCGATAGCTGCTGGAGTCGACGCACGAGCGCCGCCCGTAATCGCAGTTCCATGTTTCGGCTCGCTCGACTGCTACAGCGGACATACCACATGTGAAGGGGTATGTTTGCGAGCAGGAGAAGGCTGTAGGCTCCGTAGAAGAGGATGAGGTAGCTCCATTTTTCCGCCATCTGTGAGTCTGCGACGCGGATCGATTCGGCGATGACCAATGGAAAGAATAGTAGCGGTGTCTGCTTGAAAAAATAGAGCAGTACCATCCCTAAATGCTTCCGGACCGGTAGGCCAAGGAGCCTGTAGTAGGTTCTCAGCGGCTGAACACTTTTATAGTCACATTCGAGTTCTGGTGCGATAATCGGCATGGCAAATTAGAAAGTCCGTTTGGAAGCCCGGACGGCCGGGCCTTGATCAGAACTGATTCTTCTTGGCGAAGTTACGGTATTGGGACGATTGCGCAAAGCGGGCGAGTGGCTTTCCGGTCAATTGCGGTGTCCGTCCGGGAATCAGTCCATTATACCATATCCATACCCAGTTTTCTTCGGAAAATTCAGAAAATTCTCGATCCCCAATGAAATGAAAGTGGGGGATTCTCCCATAATTGATTGGATTGGTATCAATCGTGCTTGAAATCCATTAGCCGGATTTCGAAACAGGAACGCGAAGATTGGAGGGAATCATGATAGATAGTCGTAGCATTCGAAGGGACAGCTCCAACGATTTGGATCCCATTCTAGTGGATCTGCGCGCGGGGTTTATGGCCCTATACGCAGTCGGTGTCCGCGATAGATCCATCTACTCCGGCATCTTGAAAGAGACCCTACAGGCACACTCCAGATTCCTCTCCATTTGGACAGTATGGGAGCCAAATGCTCTCGATGGACAGGACGAGGCCTTCCGTACGACCGAAGGACATGACGAAAGCGGCAGATTCGTCCATTGTTGGCACCGAGCCCAGGGAAAACAAGAGTTGGTTCCCGTAGTAGACTATGATGCACCGCAACGCGGCCAATGGTATCGCATCCCCAAACAACAGCTGACCCCCTGCCACCTAGACCCCATCCCATACCGATTCGGGAACCTGGCCGTATGTATTACAAGCACCATTACCCCAATCATTTATGAGGGAAAGTTTCTCGGCGTAGTGGGCATTGATTTTCAAGCATCAAAACACTCGGCCGGTTGCAGGAGAGCAATCAGATCAGGCAAATGCCCAGCCTGGGCAGTAGGGAAGAAAAAAACAGCAACCCTGACCCCGAGAGAAAACGAGGTCTATCATTGGATGCGCAATGGAAAAACCAACGAAGAGATCGGTATGATCCTCGGCATCAGTCACCATACAGTAAAAAACCATATCGAACACATCTTCCAAAAGATCGGCGTAAACAACCGATACGAAGCCATGCTAGCCGAAATCTAACCCCTAAAGGTCCAGTTAATAGGTCAGACAAATTAGTATTGACGAAGGTCGTTAGGCGGTGGTAGTTTTGGAGCATGAGTCGGAGACGTAAGGTATTGGG
>CEOD01029740.1_pt1 | contig 32343 bp, 28 predicted proteins | sample 530341 | NCBI WGS metagenome assembly CEOD01 (sample SAMEA2619950, study PRJEB7988) | marine metagenome | isolation source: saline water (ENVO:00002010), including | reverse complement strand
GAGGGCATGAGAAGTTCCGGAAGCGTTCGCTCCAACGGCGTACCGTACCGAGTGGATGATGATGGATTGGAGCCCGAGAGATTCTCTCAAATGAACAGCTTGGTTTGACGCACTCTCACAATCAGTAGCGGAAGTCTCTTTTCCGTCGACCAATCGAGAAAGAATATTTGCTTCGTTTTGATTGAGGCCCAGAGTGACTTCTCCGTGTCGTCTATAGCGCTCAAGAACCCCGAGCATTGCGCGAATGTCAGTATCTGATCGGGTGGACGGGTCGACGAGGTCGAAGAAAAATCGAGGGTGATCCAATTCCGAGAAGACTGTTTCAAACAGGTATTCCCAGCACCGGGTCATGTGTGGGTAGAGGGTCCAGTCCGTGATGGCAATCAGGGAGGCCATTCTGCAGGCGTCCCTGAATCGGCCGTCTTTGAGGTGGTCCGACAGTACGTCGGGATGAAACTTTTGTAGTTGGCTGACAGCGCTGAACATCAGCTTGCCATCGGCGAATTCGAAGGCGAGCGTCCGGCCCGGATCGACCCCCCAGCTGATCAGTTCGGCCTTGTTGGCATACTCTGCAAAAGCGGGATGGATGGGATCACCCGCAGAGGCAAAGGTCGTTACCGGCACCCCCAGACTTGCCAGACCGTCGCCCATGTTGATCGCGCATCCGCCCGGGTCGATTTGGTTGATGACCACCTCGCGCAGACTGCTGTGCCCGGAAGATTTGCTGATCGCCGTCCCGAGGTCGGAAATCGTTTCGATCCGACGGTAGTTCTGTAGAGAGCTCCGCTCGTCTACGACGGATATCATTTCATCGACGAAAGCGTCAAAGCCGGTGACGACCGGCAGGTTGTGAAGAGAGCTCGCGCGTTCCTCGAGGGTACTGGCAAGGTGGAATGGTCTCATTGCTGATCAGGAATAGCTCACTGTCGTATCAGTGAGTTGCTGGTCGTCCTCCAGTGAGCGCCTCGGTTGTATGCCGGCTTTTTGCAATTCGTTATGGTAGTAGGAAACTGCGTCGGTCGGAGTGATCTCCCGGTCGGTGACGCGGCGGAGGAGCTCAATGAAGGTGAGAGGGTGTTCGGAAAGGTTGATCTTCCGACCGAAAAGCGCGACTCGTGCCCCGTATTGACTCGCATCGTAGATTAGCTGAAAAGCGTCGCGGGTGGTTCCGGCGCTGCCTCCCAAGATACCGACAACAAGATTCGGGTCGTAGCTGACCAATTCCTCGAGAGGCCCGGGACCGTTGTACGGAATCTTGAGAAAGAGAGGCCGCCCAGCTTTGGTGACCCCGGCGAGGCAGCGGATAATGCTATCATTGAGAAACGCTCCCACTTGGTCTGGCGGGAAGCCGGGATCTACGTTTGGGTTGAACACCTCAAGAAAGTAGCGGAAATTCTTGCTCTCAGCTTCGCTGCGGAAGTCATGAAAGGCTTCCAGTGCAGCGTAGTCGCGATCGAGGTGGTTTGTGAAGGTCACCGAGTAGAGACCGAGGTCTGCACCGGTAGGGGGGGCGGAATGATCCTTAGCAACTTTTCCGTACTTGATGTGGTCGAGAGTCGCAGACCGAAAATGACGCGAGGGCTGAGAGGCGTATTTTCCTCCGCGCACTGCCCAGATGTCGGTAGTGTCGTTGGCACGGGCGGCCGGTGTAATGGGGGAGTTTTCGAAGAGCTTTTCCTCCATTGCCAACTGCTCGAGGTTGGAGGCAGAGAGTAGGACAATATCGACAATCTGTTGCTGGATGACTTCGCGAATTTGTGTCTGGTAGTCCGGTAGGGTCTTATAGCGCAGATCGTATCCATGAGTGGAATCGCTGGATCGGGAAGGTCCGGGGGCTGTGATGCCGAAGGCCATGTCGGCGTCCTTGGCATCGGCGATGATGAAATCCTTGAAGTCTGTCGAGCCGTCGGCGATTCGGTTTAGCTTATAATCGAGTGATCTGATCAACTGCATGGGTATAATTCTTGCGGATGTTATTTTTCGCTTCGGAGAGAAGCCTCTAAAGTAGTGTCTGGAAGGGCGTTCCGGTGAACAGTCGTGGCGTCTCGGCTTGTTTATTTTGACCAGAGAGAGGGGCGCACGATTGTTTCGGGAAAATCGGGCACGGCTTCGTCGATCTGTTGAATTAGATCGGGCGGAAGGGGACCCTTTGAGGCGAAGGTGATGTTCTCCTTAAGCTGATCGACGTTGTCTACCCCAATCAGAACGCTGTCGATTCTGGGGCAGCTGAGACAGTAGCGTAAGCAGATCTCGGACATACGTACACCCGCCTCGGAGGCCAGGGATTCGATCCTCCGCCTTACCGGGAGGACGCTGCTCAAATCCGGCGGTAGATTCTCTTCCGGCATCAATAGGAGGCCCTGCAGGAAAGCACTCCGGGCAAATAAGCGCGGGTGGTTGCCGGAGGAGTTAAACCATGGGCTCTTTGTGAATCGGTGATCCAGGAGATTGTAGGGCAACTGAATTACATCGACTAGCTGTTCTTTAACGGCATTTTCAGCCCCTTGAGCGGTGTCCACGGAGATCCCAATCTCGTTCACCAGCCCACGGTCCCGGAGCTCCGCAAGCACCTCGATGCTACCTATTTCGCTCTCCCGGTGAAATAGATAGATCGGTAGGCTTTCAATCCCGAGGTGCCGCAGTGATCCTAGTAGCGATGCTTCGATCGTTCTTTTGATGTCGGAGGGGCTCGTCTTCTCGGAGGTGAGTGGAGAGCTCTTGCTCACTAGAATGACTTGGTCAGCGATACCGAGCTCGTGTAAGGCTCTTCCGAGGACCATCTCGCTCTCACCATAGGCTGCAGCGGTGTCAAAAAATCGAATACCTGAGGAAAATGCTTCGGCAATAATGTCCCGACATATTGGATATGCGGGCTTTCCGGATTGATTGGCTATCCCGTAGTTTAGTCCGAACTGAACCGTCCCGAGAGTCAGGCGGGAAACGGGCGAGGATTGATTGCTAGGGATGGCCGGGGTCGGATTCATGCCGGTTGTGGACGTGCTGTTCTCTGCTTCCCGTGGTCTCGGGAGAGAGTCGGTAGCGTAGCCTCATTTGGATGCAGGTATGGGAATGGTTCGGTGAGGGTGTTTCTGAGCAGATTGATGGAGTCCGGGGCCCTCTATTCCGCCGTTTGTTCGTAGACTGTGGCGTACCGCTTTCCCAAGATGATAAAGGATTCCCTGTCGAAGTGGACCATGTGAGTGTCGTGGGACGTACAACCAGTAGTTTCGACAAACCCGGTGTACTCCATACTTGTCGGTAGGGCACGAAGAGCTGCGCGCACCTGATCGATTCGTTCGACTCGATCCGGGTTATTATGAGCTTTGCCTGTCCCATAGAACTCAGCGAGGTTTCCGGCGATAAAAGGAAGGTCGGGGTCTCCCAGGTCGGTGCGGATGTCACCGATGAGCTCGTGAAGTTTTGCCTCGTAGGATTCTGAGAAAGTTTTGTTGGTGGTATCGGATTCTCCCTGGTGCCAGAGGACTCCTTTGATGACTCCCTCTGCTTGTGCTGCTTTGGCCATTGAAATAGCAGCGGCGTAGGTTTCGCTGCCCTTGTTTAGATTATTGATCGGTGTCCCGCCGAGGGCGGCTGGGATCAGCCCTACAGTTACTCCGGGGTTGTTTTTGAGATATTCTTCTGCGAAAGGAAGGCCGAGATTGAAGCGCCCGTTCTGTAAAGGTTGGGCTGCGGGGATCCAGATGATCCCGTCGCCGTCCTGTTCTCCTTTGAGCACGTGTGGGACGGGGATCTTGTCCTCTGGAAGAACTCTGCCGTACCCCGCCATGTTGGATTGTCCCATTAAAAGGAATACATGAAAATCCTCTTTTGAACGGGGAACTTCCCAGTCCTTGGAAGTGCTACCGATGAGCGTAGTGGTGACGAGAGCGTATAGGGCAGTGCTGATCAGTTGAGAGATTTTCATGTTCTTCAATTAGTGTGATTGATTCGGATCTTCGCGAATGTACCGCGGGTGGATAAGAGCTAGACCGTGTTGCGGGGCTCCCCGTCGATAAAAGCTTGAATGTTTGAGACGACAGTAAGCATGAGTCGTTCGCGCGCCTCTCGGCTTGCCCATGCCACGTGGGGGGTGATGACCGCATGAGGAATGCCGCGTAGAGGGTGATCCTCGGGCGGAGGTTCTGTCGCCGTGACATCGGCTCCGTACCCACCCAGTGTACCGCTCTCCAGGGCATTGGCTACGGCTTCCTCGTCTACCAGTGGGCCTCGTCCTGTATTGATTAAGAAAGCACCGGGCTTCATCGCCGCCAGTGATTCATCGTCGATCCAGTGATGGGTTTCTTCGGTGAGGGGGCAATGAAGGGAGATTGCATCGGATTCACTCAATAGTTGTTGGCGATCTACCCACTCGCAGGGGAAATCGGTCGACCTCTGTGTTCGGGAGTGAACGAGAATGCGCATGCCCAAGGCGTTGGCGATTCGTGCGGTGGCCTGTGCGATCTCTCCGCAGCCGACAATGCCAAAGGCCTTGCCTGAAAGTTCCATAGTGGGCCCCGCCGATATGGAGAAGTCGGGTTGGGAAGCCCAGGTTCCGGATTGGAAGAGGTCGGCCTGTGCCGAAAGTCGGGTAGCTAGCTCGAGGAGGAGAGCGATCGAGTGCTGTGCCACTGAAGCCGTCGAGTAGGCCGGAACGTTGCAGACGGTGATTCCGCGCTCTTTGGCGGCTTCGAGGTCCACGGCGTTGGTCCCTGTGCTCATTAGCCCGATATAACGGAGTTCCGGGAGATTCTCGATCAGCTCTCGGTTCAAAACAACCTTGTTGGTGAGGACCAGGTTTGCTCCGCTTGCTCGCTGCAACGTTTCGGATGGAGAGGTCCTCTCGTGGAGAACCAAGTCTCCGAGTGCGGCGAGGTTGTCCCAAGAGGGATGGGAGGGATCGTTCTCGCCAATGGCGAGGGGCGAGGTTGTGTAGGCGTCGAGAACGACGATTTTGGGTTTCATAGAAGGGAAATGGGCGTAGGAAAGGGGGGGGGTTGTGGCGCTTACTGATCGTCAAAATTCCAGGTTTCCGGAGGGAGCGGGTAGTCGGCCTTGGCGGCGTGGCCGTCCATATAGAGTATGTTCATCGCCTTGTTGTCGTAGTGAGGGCGTTGCCAGTCTCCGGTTGATGAGGGAGGATTTGCGTTCTCGGCTGAGCGTTTCCATATGGCGTTGTCATTGCGCCATAGTTCCAACTGCTTGGGGCCTGTGTAGCTAAGGCACACTACCATTGCCAGTGTGGACGGATTGACCGTTTCAAGATGGCGTTCGGGAATGTAGTTGTTTCGACCGTACCGGGAGGCTCCTTCCAGACTGGGGTTGGTTGCATTGTAGCGATAGGTCCGCAGTTGTTCGGGCGAATGCGCTAGGTCATCCGGGCATAGAAATGCTGTGGTTAGGGGGACGTTTCCTGTCGTGGGGAAAGGTTCGCCTGGGTTTGGGTTCGGGATCTCAAGGTATGGGGCGAGGTTTGGGATCCAGTTCAGGTTGTAGGAATGGTAGGGGAGCTCGCCTTTATTCTCGCTAGTGTAGGTGTGTGCTGCGGTTCCAATCGCTTTCAGCTTGCTGAAACACTTTGCGGTTTTTGCAGAGTTTATCGTCTTGCTCACCATGGGAAACAAAAGAGCTATCAAGATGGCTATGCCTGCGATGACCACTAATAGCTCGGTCATTGTGAAAGCCCGGATAGAGTTTGGATTCTTGCTTTTCATAATCTTCTATTTGGGCTTTTTTGTTTCAGTGTGGTGAGGTGATGGTTAGACTATGCAGGTCTTCGCTTGTTTGTGTGTGGATTCAGGTTTGGGTTCTTGGCTGGTTGAGGTTTGGGTGAAATCTCTCAAGCGCCGTATTTGTGAATTCATTGCTTCCCGGAGGATCGCAATATCCGTGCCGTTTATGAGGAAATTCATTCCTGCTCCGGTCCATTTCGCCAGTATCTCTGGGTCGATCTGGAGGAGCGGTAGATGGATGCCGACACCGACGTTGTTGCGGCGGCAACGGAGGATAATATCTTCGACTGCCTGAACAAAATCAGGGTGGCTGTACTCTTCCGGAATTCCCATGGATACGGTGATGTCGTGGGGTCCGAGAAATACCCCATCCACGGGTGCAGCGGTGATGAGAGCTTCCAGCTTTTTGATGGCGGGTACACTTTCAATTCCGATGATTAGGTAGTTGTCGCGGTTAAAGTCCTCGAGGTAGGTCTCCATTTTGAGGGAAAGACTGCGTTGCCCCTCAATTAGCTCCTGTTGGATCTGCCCCTTGATCGGGCGGTACCGGATCGCTGCAGATGCTTGGCGGACCTGATGCTCCGTTTCAATGTAGGGAACAATGATGCCGTCGGCTCCCGCATCCAGGGTCGTAGCGATCGAGGCCGTATCGTCGGCGGAGGGCACTCGGACGATGGGTGAAACGCCAGCTTGCTGGGCGTAATAGCGACAGAGGAGGCTGATCTCGTTGCGGTCCAGTGGAAGGTGCTCCGTGCAGAAGAAGGCGAAGTCGAGCTCCATCCCAGCGGCCAGGGAGGTTACATTCGGATTGGGCAGTCCTGTGATGTGGGTTCCAATCACGCATTCGCCCGAATGGAGACGTTTTCGAATTTCAGATCCTTTCATAAATTTTCTTTTCGTGTACTTGAGTGTTGTGGTCACCAGGTGGTCCATCCCCCGTCTACGACCAGGCTATGTCCGGTGATATAGGAGGATGAGTTGGAGAGGAGAAACAGGGTGGGGCCGACAATCTCAGGGGCCTCGCCGAGGCGAGCTAGAGGGATTTTTTTCTTTTGTAACTCACTAAAGCCAGGGTTCGCGCTCTGGGCTTTGGGGTTGGGGAATGCTCCCGGTGTCACGCAGTTGAAGCGGACGCCACGGGGGCCGTGATGGACCGCAAGGTATCGCATCATTTGAAGTGTACCCGCTTTCGCGACTCCGTAGTCGATCGGGTTGGGCTTCATTGTGTTTATGTACATCGCTGGGTCCGGTGGAACCATGCCATACATGCTGGCAAAGAGGACTACACTGCCGGCGCCTCGCCGATCCATGAGCGCGCTCACGGATCGGCTGAGGAGAAAGGATGCGGTCAGGCTTCCTTCCATTGTTTTTTGGAAATCTCCTGCTCCGAGCTCGTCAAGGGTCTTGCCGGAGGAGGAGGCGAAGGCGAGGTGGACGAATCCGTCCGGTGTTCCGTAAGTCTCCGCGAGTTCTGAGACGATTCCGGGGACTCCATCCGGATCACATAGGTCCGCCGATTCGGCAAAAGTGTGCTCTAGTTGATGGTCTTTGCAAAGTGCATCGGCCTTACCCGGAAGATCGATGCAAACGGTCTTTGCCCCGATGGTATCGAGCGCTTGTACGATAGGGGTTCCCAGGTAGCCGGCGCCACCGGTGACCCAAATCGTTTTGTCGCGGAGGTCGGGGAAGGAAATCATAGAGTGGATGGGGTTTGTAGTCGCACAGGGATTAGGCGCCCACGCGACGCGAGCGGACTGCCGGTGATTAGGCTGTGTAGCATCTCTCCGGCGATTTTTCCGAATTCGAAAGTGCTGATCTCGGGCATCGCGCAGGTGTAGCGGTTCTTCTCCGATGCGGACGGTGCGTTGCAGTGCGTAATATCCGTCTGTTCTTCGAAGCCGGCTTCGCGGGCGGCTTCGGCGACGCAATCTGCTTGGAACTCATTTCGGCAGATGAAACCGGTCGGGGGATTCTTTTTGCGAAAGAGGTCTCTCGCCATCTCCATGAGGGCGCTCTTCGCGCTTGGCGCGCTTCGCATGCGCATCGAGTTTGAGGGTAGGTAGGCTTCGCTGAAGGCCTCATTAATGCCGTCGTGGAGGAGGTGTTCCCCGATCGACCAAGTGTCCCGCATGATGGTCGCTATGTGGCGATGGTTCCGCTCGAGAAGCCAGCCAGCGAGTAGACGGCCCACTTGTATTTGGTCCCATTGCATCCAGCACAGGTTGTTGAGGTCGGCCTCAATTCCTCCTTCTACTATAGTGGGGATGCCGGATTGATCGAAGTAGGCCCGCATTTCCCGGGAGGGGAGGATGAGGATGGCTCCATTCATCAGATTGGCATCGGAGGTCTTCTGAACGATCCCTTGAACGTAATTGATATTCTGGTTGGGAACGAAGTGGAAGTGGGCCGATATCTGGCCGAGGACAGAGCGGATTCCTCCAATCTGTTCCCAGTAGTTGGCCTGCCTCTTGTCGTCCGTGTGCGATTCCTCGGGGAGGAAGAAATGTATATTCAGAGATTCCTGTTCAGCCTCCAGGCCTTTGCCGATGAAGGTGCCCGCGCGGCGTCGGCGCTCGAGAATGTTCCGCTTGGCCAGTAGTCCCATTGCGCGCTGTGCGGTTACCAGGCTCATCGACATCATTTCCCCGACCTCGGCGGTAGTCATATAGCGATCGCCGGGCTTCAATCCGCGGGCGCGAATGTGCCTTTCTATCTTGTTGGCTTCCTCAATGACTTTCATTGATTCGGGCCCTTTTTCTGGGGATGTGGCTTTGATATCGAGCGAATGTTTCATCGGTGTAATATATAGTCAAATTAAAATTTTATTTCGTATATTCTTTGTGTGTCCAGCGGTATGGCAAGCTTTAATATTGGTGCAAAACGTATAAAAAACTCAATCCAGAAACCTGTAAGGCACTGGTTTAAAGCGTTTAAGGGAATCTATGGCTCTGATAGCGGTTGTGATTTTCTGAATTGGGATAATATAAATAAGATATTGACAATAATAATACAGGTAACAGGGTTTGGGTTTCATGAAATACTACATTCGCTCATTAATGTTGGTTGCTGGCTTAGGTTTGGCAAAGGGTGGGGATGCGGCTTCAATCGTTGATTGGGGTGGTGATTACGTTCCAGAATCTACTTCAAATTCGAACCTGAGCGGAACGCTTGGGGACTACACGGTGCCGGGTACAGCGCTTTGGGTGTATGGTGCTGATGACGGTGATGGTGAGCCGCGGACTTCTCCCACTAGTGACTATGTCGCTCCTGCTGGAAAGAGTGCCAAGTTCTCTTGGGGAGGATATACTCAGGCGACGGACACGAACTTGAATCCAAGTCAGCGCAACTGGAGCCGCGCGGGGGTTCTGGATTCAATCTACACTCCGGTAGATAGCGATACGATCGACTTCTTCCGGGGTAATAATAATGCTTCGTATTCCTTCATCGGGGCCGCTTTTGTTTCGTTTGCCAAAGAAGATTTTCTCAATGGTTACGATGCGTTGACGCTGGATATGGGCGGGGTTGAGACTTTGAGTGTTTCCGGTACGGGCATTACCGGTTCGGTCACGTACCGTTTCGCCGTCTTGAGTGATGGCATTTGGTATCTTGGAGAGGATTCGATGTCTTCTAATGGAAGCCTGATTCTCACTGGCGAGGATTTGTCGACGAGCAATTGGGCAGAGTGGTCTCCCACTGGAGGCGCGGACAGTCGATTGGAAGATGTGCCCGGTTCATTTGGGACTAGTGTCGCGGAGTTGGATGACATTCAAGGATTTGGAGTCTATGCGGATATGTCCGCCGCCAATGGTTCAAGTATGCGCTTCGAGATCAGCGAGTTCGGCGTGGAAGCGATTCCGGAGCCACAGGAGATGGCCTTTCTGTTGGGCATGAGCTGCTTGGTTCTGAGTCTGGTTCGCCGGAGAAACTGCAAAAGAAACTAACATGTCTGCACCCTTCCCCAGAGTTATGACTTTGAGCTTTATCGCATCTTTTCTCGGTGCCTCCCTGTTATGTGCGGGGAGTCTCGATCGCACTGAACAGGAGGTTTGGTATACCTTCGATGAAGGAAATCCGAGCGGCGAGGTTCACGGTGCGATATTGGATCAGAGTCTTCTGGGGAACCATGGCACGCTCTATGGCGCGGTTTTTGTTCCTGAGGGAGAAGGGCATGCGCTTGCGTTGGACGGCAATGCGGCGAATGGCAGATGTGTCGGTCAGCGGAAGCTGTTGTTCGGCGAATCGGATTTTTCGGTCGAGTTCTGGATGCAGATCGATCGGGAGAAGCCGGGTGTCGTCATCGGAAAAATGGGTGATGGAGCCGCCGGGCCGGGCTGGAAGGTCGAAGTCACGGAGACCCGTGACTTGAGGGTGGTTCTAGCGGATGGCGTTGATTCTGAATCGAGGGAGGTTCCATTCCCGACCTTGGAAGGGTGGCACTATGTAGCGATCGTTCGAGAGGGGGAGACGCTTACCATCTATATCGACGGCGCTGAAGCAGGTAGCTGGGAGGATGAAGGCCTCGAGATGGATGTCAGCAATGAGAAGGTATTTCTTCATCTTGGAAGAATCATGGGACCTTCTCGAAGCTTCGAAGGAAGATTGGACGACGTGGGCGTGTGGAGCCGGGCTCTCGACCGGGAGGACGTAGAGCTTCTTTTTGCGGAGAACCGAGAGAGTAAAAATGTGGGAGTTCGGCTACAGCCACTTCCGCGGGAAGATGCGCTGGTGTTGCACTATCGATTCGATTCGGATCCGGCCGGAGTTGCCTCGGACTTAAGTGGAAATGGCAATGATGGTGTGATTCATGACGGTGAGTACCTGATGCCGGAAGGTGACATTCCGGGGGCTCTGCGCTTCAATGGAGAATCGACGTATGTTGAGATCCCAGGGTCGGAAACCCTGAGAATCGAGGGTGACATGACCTTCGAAATGTGGGTGCGCCAAAATGCGGAGCAGAAGACGAAGTCATCGTTGATCTTTGGAGAAGCCTCACCTTCCTGGTTCCTCTTCAATCTGGAGTTCGACTATAATTTGCTTCTTCAATACAGGACCCGTGGGGAGTATGGGCTTGAGCGGGTAGCGTTGCCCGTTACGAGGAAGATCCTCGGTCCGGAATGGTCTCATATCGCCGTTGTTGTCGAGTATCCCAGGGCTCGGTTTTACAAGGACGGATTGCTCATTCGCGATCAGTTCATGCCGATTCCAGGAGTTGAATTGAGGAAGGGATCGGCACTGCGTATTGGAGGCGAGCCCCTCAACGGCTATTTCGCGCCGATTGATCTAGTCGATTTTCGGTTGTACAAAAGTGCCTTGGCGGCGGAGGAGGTTTTTGCTCACGCATCGGGAGAGGCCTTTGATGGAGAGACGGTTGCCGAGCTCGCAGTGGAGCCGAATTGGTACCATCGTGAGTTGACGGTTCGTCATACGAAAAAGTCGGAGGAGTACCCGGAGGAGCCTGTTCAGTTTGTCGTAAGAGTCGACGGAAGAGCGGTTGAGGGGAGTGCAGTTGAGCCGGTGGATGTCTCGGGGGATCGAACGGGTCGATTTGCGGCGACTGCTGTCTTTCCTCTTGACGGCCTCGAGGGGAAAACTGTCGAAATCGAAGCGGGGAGCAGGACCGCATCCGTTTCCCGAACAGTGGAGCTGGTCGAACCGGATTGGATTGCTGCTGAAGCTGGAGTAGAGCCGGGTGTCCCCGCGCCCTGGACGCCGGTCGAGGTAGTTTCTCAACCCGGAGGAGGTATCGGCGTAGATGTCCTGGGTCGTCGTTATGAATTTGGGGAGTTCCTGTTGCCCTCGCAAATTACGGCGGATGGCGAAGGCCTCCTCGCGGGACCTTCAAGAATTCTCGCGCAAATCGACGGGAGAGACGCGAATTGGAGGGCGAGTCGCATTGAGGTTGCCGCGCGGTCACCGAAAGAGGTCGTGCTCACGCAACGATTGAGTAGCGGTTCCGTCTGGCTTCTCATTGAGGCCACTCTCGAGTACGACGGATTTTTGCTGTATCGATTCCAAGTGGAGTCGGATCAGGATGTAGAGATCGATCGCTTGGTTCTCGAGTTCCCCTTCAAGACCGAGATTGCCCGCTTTTGCTACGCCGATCGGGCTTATCCTCTCGTTGATGGTGATTACGTGGGAACATTTCATAGTGGAGCGATCTCAGAGTCTCTCGGTTTTCAATTCAGTCCGAGTGTCTGGATAGGGGACGACGAAAGAGGTCTGACCTGGCAGGCTGAATCTGATCAGTATTGGAATCCCAAGGACTCACTAAAAACACTGGAAGTCCTGCCCGGCGATACGAGCGTCAATTTTGTCGCCAATCTCGTCACAAAGCCCTCCACGTTGGTGGAGGATGAAGCGAAGACATATGAATTCGCCCTCTTGGCCACTCCGGTGAAGCCACTGAAGGAAGATGCATGGTCCTTGAGGATCGCACGCTACGAGCCGTGGGGTCTGGATTTTGAGATTCCCAACCGCCAGCAGAATGGAAAGCCCGAAGCGGAGGCGATCGTGGACATGGGGGTCAAACGCTTGTTCACGAATGTTCAGGATATCTTCCCCTGGCCAATGCCTGTTCATGATGAGTTTGCTGAGGCGCTACATGGGATGGTTGAGGCAACCAGTGCTGCCGGTCTCAAGACCCACAATTATGTGATTCACCAGCGATTCCCAGTGGACGTGGAGGAGTTTGATATCTACGGCACCGATATGGCTAACCGACCTATGAAGTCGTACAGTACTCCGATCGCGTTTCCATTGAACCCGAATCGTCCGGGCTCAATTGGCGTCGAATACGGTGCCGATTCATCGTCTGCCATTTTTATGTGCACGAAAAGTCCCGAGCTGCAGGATGCCTTTATGTACTCTCTCCAACAGCGCTTGGAAGAGTTCAATGAGAACGGGGTTTATCTCGATGGAACGGTTCATATCGGACCGCTGTGCTTTAATGAGGAACACGGATGTGGCTATCGGGATGAAGATGGTAAATTGCATGGGACCTATCCAACCTTTGCTGTGCGCGGTATGATGCAGCGTCTTTACCGGGTGGTGAAAGATCCTAATCCCGACGCGATCATTGATGTCCATAGTTCATTCGGCTACAATCCGTCCGGTCTGGCCTATGCGGATGTGATGTGGACGGGCGAGCAGTGGCACCATTTGCGCTACACGGGAACCGAATACATCGCGGATGAACTGACCTTGGATAAACTTCGCACAGAGTTCACGGGCAGACAGCTGGGTATTGCGGCAGAAACATTGCACTATCGGTTGCGCAATCCGATGAAGATAGCGGCAACTACATTGCTGCTCGACGTCTCCCCGAGACTGAGTACGGGGGCCTATGATAATGCTGCCCAGTCGAAGGATTCCTATTTTGTCTTAATCCCCGATTTGTGGGCCATGAGGGATGAGTTTGGCGCGGATGATGCCGAGAAATTGTTCTATTACGAGAATGAGGACTATGTCTCGGTGAGTGGGGAGGAGGCTTACGCGACACTCCTAAAGCATCCGAGCAATGGCACCCTCGCCGTGATCTCCAATCGGTCACGGGAGGCACAGGAGATCACCGTGAAGTTCGAGTTGGATGAGCTCGGCCTGGAGGGTGAGCCGCTTCAGGTGTCGAATCCGTTGAGCGAAGAGGTTGTTGAAATGGATGAAGAGGGGCAGATCTCTGTCGCTCTGGGTTCAGAGGAATGGTGCTATGTATGGCTGAAACCGGAAGGCGCAGCTCCTGTTCTCGAGGAGATCTGAGATGGCGATCGTGGAAACCGAATTAATCACCGTACAGAGCGGCTATGATCGGAAGACATGCTGGGTCCATGCACGGCCGGGGGTGATCCCCGGGGATCCACTGCGGGCGCTCATTACGATGCAGAAGCTCCGGTTGACCGGAGAAGATATTTTCTACGAACTACACGATATACGTTCCGATGATGGGGGGCGCACGTGGTCCCAGCCCGTTTCTCACTTTGAGTCATTGGGGCGGCGCCCGGACAGTGGTGGGGTCGAGGAGGGGATCAGCGACTTTACGCCCGCCTGGCATAGCGCCAGTGGGGTATTGCTCGGTACGGGGCATACCGTGCGCTACTTTGGGGACGAACTCGAAGAGGTGCCGCGCCGGCGCGACACCGGATACAGTGTGTACGATCCTGGGACTCGATCGTGGTCCGTGTGGGAAAAGCTAGCACTCCCCGCCGGAAAGGAGTTCTTTAACGAGGGCGCAGGTTGCACTCAGCGAGTGGATCTACCCAATGGCGATGTTCTACTCCCTACCTATGTTGGACGTACTGTCGATGGACCTTATCAGGACTTTGCATCGACGGTACTGAGGTGTTCCTTCGATGGGAAGTCATTGAAGTATCTCGAGCATGGGGAGGCGCTCTTTCATCCTCGTGGGCGTGGATTTGTCGAACCTTCGCTTGCTTCGGCAAGGGGTGAATTCTTCCTCACTCTCCGAAATGATAATTCCGGTTATGTCTCTCGGAGCCGGGACGGGTTGAACTATTCGGACCCACAGCCGTGGACTTACGATGACGGATCGGATCTGGGCAATTACAATACGCAGCAACACTGGGTGACCCACGGAGACGAACTCTGGCTCATCTATAACCGTCGCGCGGCGAACAATCATCACATCTTTCGACATCGCGCGCCGCTGTTTATCGGACGAGTCGATCTCGATACTCTTTGTATCGTCCGCGAGACCGAACAGATACTGGTTCCAGAAAAAGGGGCGAGACTGGGAAATTTTGGTGTGACCCAGGTGTCGGACTCCGAAACTTGGGTCGTTGCCTCCGAATGGATGCAGACAACACTCCCGCATTGGAACGATTTTAGCGCGTGCGAAAAATATGGAAGTAACAACAGCATCTTCTTGGCTAAGATTCGGTTCCAATAGTCGTATGGTTACCTCAAATTCTCCGGCCGAGTACGATCAGAGAACGCCCGGCATCTTTGCAGCGATCAGCGATATTGTTGCTGAGAATCCGCTTGGTCGCTCGGGCTGCATTGATTCCCGGACCAGTTTGTTCATTTCAAGCAGGGGGTCTCGATGAGACCACTGATCCGGTTAGCTGTACTCGGAATGATCCCCGGGAACGAACACCCGTACTCGTGGTCAGCGATTGTGAACGGGTTTGATCCAAAGGAGATGGAAGCCCGTTGTCCTTCGGCGGGGATTATTAAGTACCTGAATGAGCAGCCTTTTGAGAGCGTTGGGATCGAAGGGGCACAGGTGACACATGTTTGGACGGATGACCCGTCGGATGCGGAGAACGTCTCGGCAGCATCGTTGGTTCCCAACGTGGTCGATCAGCCGGAGGATGTCATTGGTGAAGTCGATGGGGTCCTTATTGCTACTGATGATGGTGATGATCATGTCCGTCGGGCTCTCCCGTTTGTTGAGGCGGGTGTGCCCGTTTTTGTGGATAAGCCATTGGCGACCAATCTCCCGGATCTCTGCCAGTTTGTGCACTGGGAACAGGGTGGTGCGGCATTGTTGTCCTCCAGTGGAATGAGGTACGCGAAAGAGTTGGTCGACTTGCGCGGTCCCTCCTGGCGATGGCTGACGGGTATTACCGCCAAAACGTGGGAGAAGTACGGCATTCATTTGCTCGAGCCGATTCTCGCTTTGCTGGGTCCGGGTTTTGAGCAGGTTCGGACCGAGAGAAACCATAACTCTAGCTTCTTTCATATCGTCCATCGAAGCGGTACATCTGTGACCCTCGCAGTTGTTCCGGATGCGGTGGGAAGCTTTGGAGTATTTCACGCATACGGAGAGTCCGAGCACCGGCAGATTCAAGTGAAAGATTTCTACGTCGCGTTTCGAAACCAGCTCTTGACCGCCATCCACTTTTTTCGAACGGGAGAATCACCGTTTCCTTTCGAGCAAACCATCGAATTGATGGCGATAATCATCGCTGGGATTCGCAGTGGAGAGGAAGGCGGCAGAGTGGTTACCACGGCAGAGATACTAGAAGAAATCGGAGTGAAGTCATGAGCGCATTAGACCGTTTTAGTCTCAAGGGAAAAGTGATTCTCCTCACCGGAGGAACCGGCTTGTACGGTCGGGGGTTGACCACGGATCTGGCCTCCGCAGGTGCTACTCTTGTGATCGCTTCCCGCAATGCTCAAGAATGTGAGCGAGTCGCTGATGAGGAGCGTCGAAACGGAGGAGACGTAGTTGCGGAATCTTATGACCAGGGGGACGAGGGTTCCATCGGGAACCTTCGGGAGAAGATTTTGGAGAGATATGGGAGAGTGGATGGCGTTGTGAACAATTCCGTAGCGCGAACGATGTCCTCCGCAGACGGTTCGGTAGAGGAGTGGGAGGCCTCCATGCGGATCAATGCGACGGGCATCATGCTGATGAATCGTATTTTTGGAGAGGTTCTGTGTAATCTCAAAGGGGGCAGCATTGTCAATGTGGGCTCGATTCAGGGCGTGGTTGGACCGAGCCTTTCTTTGTATGAGGGGACGGAAAGTCCTCCCCCGCCGCCCGACTATTTCTTCCACAAGGCCGGGATGGTAAACTTGACTCGTTTCTATGCAGCGCTCTTCGGCTCGTCGGGTGTGAGAGTGAATTGCTTGAGCCCCGGGGGCTTTTTTAACGATCATACCGCGCCATTTCTTAGTCGTTATAATGCAAATACTTTCCTGGGGAGGATGGGGAATAAATCGGACCTCGGAGGATCGGTGATCTTCCTGCTGAGCGACGCCTCCTCCTATGTAACCGGTGTGAATCTTCCAGTGGATGGGGGCTATACAGCCCACTAGGGCGGAGTATAAAAACATTTCATGAAGTACAAAACTATTGGACGCACGGGAGTACAGGTCTCCAGCCTCTGCCTGGGGACGATGACTTTCGGAAATGAGGCGGACGAAGAGGTCTCCCGAAATATATTTGATAGATGCCGTGAGCGGGGTCTCAATTTTATCGATACAGCGGACGTTTATGGGAATGGACGGACGGAGGAGATTGTGGGCAGACTGTTGCAGGACTGTCGGGACGAGTGGATCCTGTGTTCGAAATTCCAAGGTCGCACGGGACCCGGTCCAAACGACCGGGGCTGTTCCCGGCTCTACCTGAAGCGAGCCGTCGAAGCGTCCCTCCGCCGGTTGGGCACTGACCGAATCGACTTCTATTTTATTCATAACTTTGACCCGTTGACCCCGTTGGAGGAAACTCTTTGCGGTTTGAATGACTTGGTTCGGGAGGGTAAGATTCTCTATCCGGCAATCAGTAATGCGGCAGCCTGGCAGATCATGAAGGGTCTGGGGATTTCGGACCGACGAGATCTTCCCCGCTTCGAATGTGTTCAGCCGATGTACAATCTGGTCAAACGCCAAGCAGAGGTTGAAATTTTGCCCATGGCGCAGTCGGAGGACCTGGGAGTCATTCCGTATAGTCCGTTGGCTGCAGGTCTGCTCAGTGGTAAGTATATGAGCCCGGGAACGGGGAAGGGAAGGATTGCGGATAATCAGTTCTATCGTGCTCGGTACGATGAGGAGGATTACCGCGAGACGGTGCGGTTGTTCATCGCCTTTTGCGCGGAGCGCCATTGGAATCCGGCGACCGTGGCGACCGCGTGGACAGGCTCCCATCCCGCCGTGACCGCACCCATAATCGGTGCGCGGAATGTCGAGCAGATCGAAACGGCCTTGGGTGTAATCGATTTCGATATGACGCCACAACTACGGACCGAGATTACGGCCCTGTCCAAATCGCCACCCCTCGCTACGGACAGGAGAGACGAACAGATGGGGATGTTTCTCCACTGATCTCGGACGTCAGAAACTTCGCGACATAGCTGCACTGTCCCATTCTCTTCGTGAGGGCTGAGGGTCCGGCTGACCTCGAAAAGAATACGCAACTCATCTTTATGAATCTTCACTGGATCGACTGGACGATTATCGGCGCGATGCTGGCCTTTATGTTGGGGATCGCCATCCGAACGAAGTTTCTGAACCGGAGTGTCGCTGACTTCCTCGTCGGGAATCGATGTGCCGGACGCTACCTTCTCACTATGGCCAGTGGCATGTCAGGATTGGGGGCGATTACGATCGCAGCCAATTTCGAGAAATTCTATGCGTCTGGATTTGCCGGAGTCTGGTGGGGCCAGATTTTGGTGCCCCTGTCATTGATACTGGCCCTTTCCGGTTTCGTGATCTATCGCTATCGCGAGACGAGGGCCATGACGATGGCACAGTTTTTTGAGATGCGCTATGGCAGGCGTTTCCGGATTTTTGCGGGTCTCCTCGCCTTCATTTCTGGAATTTTGAATTATGGGATCTTTCCCGCCGTCACCGCTCGTTTTTTGATCTATTTCTGTGGGCTGCCGGAAGAGGTCCAATTGTTCGGCTTTACGGTATCGATGTTGGCGGTCGTCATGTTTTGCCTTTTGTCCATGGCTTTGATTCTCACTCTGTCGGGTGGGCAGATTGCGGTCATTATCACCGATTTCTTTCAGGGGCAGTTTGTCCAAGTCGCGATCCTTATCATTTTCTTTTTCATGCTTTCACAGATCAGTTGGTCGGAGCTGATTGCGGGTTTGCAGATGGCTCCCGAGCAGGAGTCGAGGATCAACCCCTTTAAGCAGGGAGACACCATCGGATTCAATCCTGCCTTCTTCTTCATTTTGGCGGCACTTCAGGTGTATGGGTATAAGGCGTGGCAGGGGTCTCAAGGGTATAACGCTTGTCCAAAAAGTCCTCACGAAGCCAAGATGGCAGGAATTCTCGGGGAGTTTCGGGGGCAGGTAATCTTTCTTCTCTCGATGCTCATTCCTGTGTTTGTCTTCGCAATGATGCACCTGCCGGAGTTTTCCTCCCAAGCAGAGGCGGTTCATGCCACCCTCGCCACGATCGAGAATCCTCAGATTCAGGGGCAGATGCTCGTGCCGACCGGGGTTTCACAACTGCTGCCGGTGGGGATTATGGGCTTATTCGCCGCGGTGGTCGTAGCGGCTGCTGTTTCGACTGACGATACATACCTACACTCCTGGGGGTCGATATTCATTCAGGATGTGGTGATGCCCTTCCGCAATAAGCCACTGGGTCCGAGGATGCACATGTTCCTCCTCCGTGGTTCTATTCTCGGTGTCGCTGTTTTTGCCTTCATTTTCAGTCTCACCTTTCCTCTGAATGAATTCATTTACATGTATTTTCAGATCACTGGCGCGATTTTCCTGGGCGGAGCCGGGGCGGTCATTCTGGGAGGTCTCTATTGGAAACGTGGCTCGGTCGAAGGAGCGTGGGCGGCGATGTCAGTAGGTTCGCTGCTCGCTGTCGGTGGAATTGTTTTGCGCAATATTGTCTGGCCCCGCTTCCTCCCCGATTGGAAACTGGATCACCCTGAACGGATCTGGCTTCAAGAGCTTCCGGAAAAGTTTCCATTCGACGGTGTGCAGATGTCACTCGCAGTCGCCATCATTGCCGCTTCCAGCTACGTTCTGTTCTCCCTCCTCTCGAAGCGACCCCCAGTCAATATGGAGAAACTTCTGCATCGTGGAGAATACCAAGTCGAGGACTACGGTCATCATCCTTCCACTGAGGCCTCCCGGCCTGGGGTGGCGCTGCCTCTCCCCTCGAGGTTGAGCCGGAAAGAGAGGATGTACCGAAGGTTGGGGATCAATGACGATTTTACGAGAGGTGATCGATTCATCTACTTCTTTAAGATTGGCTTTGCGCTGTTTTTCTTCGGTGCCTTTGTCTTGGGAACCGTCCTGGGGTTGACCGTTGGGATTTCGGATGATGTCTGGATCAGTTGGTGGAGTATCCAGGTATTCCTGACGATCTTCATCGGTGTAGTCGCTACGGTGTGGTTTGTCATTGGCGGTTTTCGGGACCTGGCTGATCTCACTCGCACGTTGAAGAGCCTGAATCGTGACGCCGCTGACGATGGGTCAGTTCGCGGCGATGAACATCTACAGGAGGGTGATTGAGTGATTTTTCTATCGGCAGTCGGTCGACGGTTTGTGCTACCAGTCGTTTGGATGAAAGATCTATTGGGTTTTCTCGCGGACAACTAGGGGCGATACTATGGTTCGGATTATTATTCAGGGGCTCGGTTTTATGGGTCGGATTCACGCTCAATGTTACGCGTCGATTCCTCGTGCCGAAGTGGTCGGTCTGGTCGATCTCGACGTCGATCGGGCTGCAAAGGTCTGGCAAGAGTTGGGCGGTGATCCGATTCCGGTGGCTGACAGTGTAGAGCAGGTTCTGAAAGTCGTGGATGCGGATGTAGTGGATATATGCCTACCGACGGATGCCCACCCTCAAGCTGCCGAGATCGCTTTCTCGGCCGGACTCCATGTGTTCTGCGAGAAACCAATTGCCCTTGATCTTGCGGCTGCGGGGAGAATCACCGATGCGGCAGCCGCGGCCAACCGCGAGTTGATGATCGGCCACTGTATACGTTTCTGGCCCGAGTACCTAAAGCTCAAATCAATGATCGATTCCGGAGAGGCTGGGAAGCTTCTCGCCTTGGACTTGTTTCGGCGGTCGCCACGTCCCGGATATACGGTCGGAGATTGGGCGAGTGACCCTCTTCGCTGTCAGGGAGCAGCACTGGATCTACATATCCACGATACGGATTTCGTACATTTTCTTTTCGGATCCCCCAAGGGCGTTTTCTCGCAAGGGATCTATACGCCCACCGGATTGGATCACATTCAAACCCAGTATCTCTTTAACGATTTGGTTGTCCGGGCCGAGGGCGGCTGGAGTTATCCGGATAAGCGTCCGTTTCAAATGGGCTACTGTGCTCTGTTTGAGAACGGTAGCCTCGATTGTGATATCTCGGGGTCCCTCAAGGTGCGGAAGATCGTGGGTGACCATAGTCAGGAATTGTCCGGGGAAGAGGACACTTGTGCCAGCTTGAGCGGTCTTGCCGGTTACAAGTGCCAACTGGATTACTTCATTAACTGCATCGCGGAAGGGGTACCCGTCGAGATTAACACGGGTAGCGACGCGACCGAGAGCCTGAGAACTATCCGCGCGGAGTTCGAGTCCGTCGAGACCGGCACCCCCGTGTATCTTGCGGGAATCTCTCCCTCCCTCTGACCGATAGGGCGTACTCTGTGAACCAATCTCCACATCTTGTTTTCCAGGTCAAAATCATTTCAGAAAATCCTCCACAGTACTAGTTATGCAAAAAATAATTCTTACCGGCATGGGCTTCATGGGAACCATGCACGCACAGATCTATCAACATCTGAAGCAGGCTCGGATCGTAGCGGTAGTGGACACGGCGAGGAAGCAGGCTGCGGCCACAATGGAGAATCTGGGTATCGACGTTCCTCTTTTTGACACCCTCGAAGAAGCTCTCGGGGCGGTGGAGGCAGATGTGGTCGATCTCTGTCTCCCGACGGACCTCCATCTCGCGAATTCGTTGACCGCAATACATGCGGGGAAGCATCTTTTCTGTGAGAAGCCACTGGCTCTTACAGTAGCCGAGGGGAAGAAGATTGCCGCGGCGGCAGATCGTGCTGGTGTCACGGCGCAGGTCGGCCAGTGCATCCGCTTCTGGCCGGAGTATGTTGCCTTCAAAAAGTTTCTCGATTCGGGGAAAAGGGGGAAACTGCTCAGCCTTGCCCTGCAACGCCGGTCGTCTCTTCCAGATCACAGTGTCGATGACTGGATTATCGATCCCGCCAGGTCCGGTGGGGCCGCCGTTGATCTTCACGTGCATGATACTGATTTTGTGCTATACCTGCTGGGGCTGCCGTCGGGGGTCACTTCCGAAGCCACTTTCGATCCAAAGCTCGGTCCCAGTCAGATCTTCACACTGTTTCACTATTCCGGATTGTGCGTCTCTGCTGAATGCGGTTGGAACTATCCGGCAAAATGGGGCTTTCAGATGGCGTTCCAAGCCGTTTTTGAAGATGCCGCGGTAGAGTATGACAGCTCAGCAGATCCCTCGCTCACGGTGACCGTCGGGAAGGGTCGGAAAAAAGCTCTGCCGTTCAAAAAGCCATCCATTGGGGGTTCTTCGACGGGAGCGGGTAACATCTCCTCCTTGGCTGGCTACTTCAATGAATTGAAAAGTTTTGTGGGCGCTCTTGAGGCCAAACGGGCACCGGAGACCGCGACGTTGCCGGACGCGGTTGAAAGCCTCCGGGTCGTTGCGGCTGAACTTCGCTCCGCCCGATCGGGTAAGCGCGTGAAACTGTAAAGAATTCTCTCTGTGTTGTAGTTCTGTTGTCCTGACGGCACTTTCTCACGAATAGAGGAAACTGACTCATTAACTTCGTTTTATTATGAAACAATCCATCAGCATCTGGTCATTTTGTGGTCCTTGGGACCTCGAGGAAAAATTCAAGCTTGCCGTGGAGGCAGGGTTTCGCGCCATTGAGATTGATCTGACCGAGGAGGGACCTGTGGGAATGGAGACTTCCGATGAGGAGCTCAGGCAGGTGCGGTCGCTGGCAGATCGATACGGTCTCACTTTATCCGGGCTAGCATCAGCTCTCTACTGGGGGGCCAATGGAGCCAGTGCAGACGAGGGCACCAGGGCTCGGGCCGCCGCGATTGTTGACCGCCAAATTCATTGTGCATCCATCCTCGGTATCGACGCGATTCTCATCATTCCCGGGACGGTCGGGGCTGATTTTATTCCCGATTGTGAAGTCGTCCCCTACGACGAGGTATGGGAGCGCTCTTCGCAGTTGGTGCGCAAAGCGATACCCGCGGCGGAGAAGGCGGGGGTGACCCTCTGCATTGAGAATGTGTGGAACAAGTTCCTGCTCAGCCCGCTTGAGATGGTCCGGTTTGTTGAGCAGTTCAACAGCCCTTTCGTGGGGGTCTATTTTGACGTGGGGAACTCCCTTGCGACCGGATATCCCGAGCATTGGATTCAGGTGCTCGGCGATCACATCAAGCGGATTCATTTTAAAGACTACCGTCGCGCAGTTGGAACTGCTGATGGGTTCTGCGATCTTTTGTCGGGAGACGTCAATTGGCCGGAGGTGATGAAGGCCTTGCGGGCTGTCGGGTTTGACGGTTGGATTGCCCCTGAAATGATTCCCCCCGTTCCCTTCTACAAGTACGCTCCGGAGGTGCTTCTTCACAACACAAAGCGGGCCTTCGATGCGATCCTGGATCTCTAGTTTTCGGGGGGATTGCCTGGTCGCCTGATTCTTTCGGCGCGCTGGAGCGTACTCGCTGGGTGGCGCCTGCGGTTCGACGGGAACGAGTCCACCCAATCGATAGTCGACTGGGCGCTGGGCTTGCGCGCGATCATAAATTTTTGTGCGCTAGAGGCCGGAGCATTCCCCGGCAGTTGGAGTTGCGCGAGCCTTCTTTACACCTCTCCGCGGTCACCTCTCTCAGGGAAGGGGAGGTACCTGATGCCGGGAGGGTTTTGACGTGTTCTCCAATCTGTGTTATGAATGAGATCGTTCGTTTCAATTTAGAGACGGTCGTTTCATTTTCCGGAAGTAACCCAGTTTTCTCCTCATTATGAAGAAAAAAGCAGACATCTATCGCATGGTAACTCCCGATCACCTTTGTCCCTGGGGGATCAAGGCTCTCGACCTCCTGAGGCGCAAGGGCTTCGAAGTGAGTGATCATCATCTTGAGACGATGGAGGCCAATCAGCAGTACAAGGAGGACAACGGTGTTGATGAAACCCCACAGATCTTCATCGAGGGAGAGCGTTTGGGTGGATACGATGAGCTCCGTGAGCACCTCGGTCTCGGTCCCGACCCAGAGGAGGGCGAGAGTTACCAGCCGGTGATCGCTATATTTGCAGTGACCTTTCTTATGGCAATCACTGCGACATGGGCCTCCCTTGGTAGCTTCTCGGTGATCCGAATTGCGGAGCTGTTCATCGCTTTCAGTATGTGCGTCCTCGGAATTCAAAAGCTCCAGGACCTAAAAGGCTACACCACTGGCTTCGTCCAATATGATCTATTGGCCCAACGCTACGTGCCCTATGCATCAGTGTATGCCTTCATCGAGGCTGGAGGGGGTATCCTCATGATTGCGGGACTGTTTACATGGATCGTCGCTCCTGTTGTGATCCTTGTCAGTAGTATCGGGGCCCTATCCGTCTTTAAAGCTGTCTACGTGGAAAAGCGTGATCTCAAATGCGCCTGCGTGGGAGGAGGCAGCAGTGTGCCTCTGGGTTTTATTTCCCTGACCGAAAATCTCATGATGATGGCGATGGGCATTTGGATGTTGGTGCAAGCGGGATAGTGGAGCAAACGAGCCTTTTGCCGTTTTGTCGTAGTCGAAAATGTTCTCGAATGTAGTGGCGAGACGCATCAAATGAGACGGCTTTTTCGAGGGCTCTACGGTGAGTCCGGCGAGCTGACGATGGGTCTTTTTGATTTAATCCACGAAAGGAAAAAGGCGCTTAGGCAGATAAGTGTCGTAATACTGGTTGTTATGAAGGTGGCCCATACATTTGCGACGATCTGCATGAGTGCCGTGCCGGAGATAACTGCTATGACAACACTCAGGAAATAGGTTTTTCCACTCACCCGGACTCCGATCATCGCCAGAAATACCGCAGTAAGGATCGGACCAAGAAATAGGCCCAGAATCGCTTGGGTCGCTTCGAATAGAGAGCCGAGCCGATTGACATAGAGAGCCAATAGTGTGCATAGAACCCCTAATCCCATTGTCACGAGGCGGCTCGTCTTGAGGAGACTCTTCTGGCTCAATTGGGACTTCTTTCGAATTCTTCCTGCCCATAGGTCAATGGTGATCACGGAGGCGAGCGCATTAATGCCGCTAGTGATGCTGCTCATGGTTGCTGCTAGAAGGATCGCGACGATGAGTCCGCTGAGTCCCGTGGGAAGTTCGTTTGCGACAAAATAGGGAAATACCCGGTCGGGTTGATCGATAATGGATTGGACGGGATAGTAGTGGTAAAAAGCGCGAAGGCTCAGTCCTACAGCGATTAGTAAGGAGAGGACGACAAAGACGCCGAAAATGTTGAACAAGAAGGATCGATTTGCCGATTTCACTGTCCCTGCAGCTAGGTATCGTTGTAGCGACATCTGGTCGGCCAGGTAGGTGGCCAGGTAGGAAAATCCGAATCCGAGAAGAATACTCCACCAAGAGTAAAAGTCAGAGAAGTTCAGCCTCCACTCTGGTAATTGAATTAGATCCTGACCTTTCAGATCCTGCCAAACCTCCTGCATTGGAACTGGGAGACGAGTCAGGATGATTGCGACGGTAAGTGCGATTCCGATAGCGATAATAGCAAACTGGAGGGCATCTGTAACTATGACACCGCGAAGTCCGCCGATTACGGTGTAGAGAGTGCTGATCATACCCAGCAATATAATTATTGCCGGTAGCCATACCGCATCGACGCGTAGCAACTCGATGATGGCAAGTGTCGGTGCGTAGATCAAGGTGGCCATCCAGCCGACTCGCAGAAGTACGTAGAGAATCGAAACTTGGGTGCGGATGCTGGCACCGAGGCGCTCCTCCAGAAAATAATACGGTTCTCCACCGGCGATTCTTAGGAAACGGGGTAGAAACATAAATCGCAGAACGAGCCAGCAAAGAGGCAAGCAAACAAGAGCGAAAATGAAGCTGGGGCCCTCCCTGAACACGATCCCGGGAATCGCGATGAAACTGATTCCGCTAAAAAACGTAGCAGCGATACTGAGACCGACGAGGATGGAGGCCAGACTTCCCGACATGCCGCCGCTTGTGGTGAAATAGTCTTTGGCTCCGTCTTGTTTACCTCGGGATCCGATCCCAATAGCGATCGTGGCGCTAATGTAGACGGCGATAACCAGAAGGTCGATGAAGCTGCCTGAGGACATGGGGTCAATCGTTAGCGATGCCTTAGTAGTCCTGTCTGCCTGTTGCGTCGGGAAATCCGTACCAGAGTTCCCGCATCTCCGGTGTATCTTCGGATAGTTCTACGATGGTAAAGGTGCGAACACTTCCATCCAGAAAGGATACCAAGGTTTCAGTTGGTTCGTCCCCATCGGAGAGACCGTGATACTCTGCTGGGTAGCTGCGATACATCGCGGCATTTTGCCGTGTGAGGAACAAGAGTGCCGTATTGGATGGGGAAGGCATTGAAAAATTGATGGCCGTTCCCGAATCGACAAAAGTTTGGTTTGAGGGCTTGGGGAGTTCCATATTCCGAGCAAAACTGTAGTAAACATCAACTGCTTCGGTTGCCAGATTCTTGTAGGGTCCCCGGAGTCTGGTTGGCACGGTGTAGAGCTTTAGATCATCGCCGGGGGCAATGAAAGGGTCGCTGGACCCATCCATGTAGTAAGCTGAAAGGTATTGGAAAAAGTATGTAGTGCTCCCGTCGAACTCGGTGGATCGGTAGGGGATGACCCGCCCGGAGTGTTCATTGCTATAGGTGTGAGCGGCTACCCCAATTTGTCTGAGGTTTGAGATGGCTGCGGATCTTCGGGCCTTTCTGATGCCGGAACTTGAAACGGCAAAAATAATCATGCCTAGGAGGGAGAGGGTCGCGATGGTAGCGAGTAGCTCAATCAGGGTGAATGCCGAACTCCTAGGGTGATTCAATTGAGCGTAGCAAAGTCCTGCGGGATGATCTGTGTCGTGGGAGCACATCGTGTTATCTCTATTGCTGAAAGACCTCGTTGATCGGGCTTGGTTCACGTTTCCAGTGTTTTGTTATATTGTTGTGATAGCTGACTCCCAGTTCCAGATCGGTCAGTCTGACGTTCCCCGGCCATGAGATTTCGATGCTGTTCTCACCTTCCCTAAGGATGGACGGGTCGTCGAGCGGGTAGAACCAATAGTGATCGGCGGCACCTCTCGTCCGCTTCGCCTCCATCTCGCTTACCGAACGTTCTCGGATCGAGCCCGTGGCAACGTCTACCTCATTTCCGTTGATGAGGATCTGTGCGGGGGCCTTCGCGCTCCCACTCCCACTGGCACCAATGCGGAGAAAACAATTTTGAATCGGAAAGAGGCCTGAATTTGGCGTTTTGCCGATTCTGAGAGTGATCTCAGTGCTTTCATTTTCCAGATCGATCGGTATCTGTTTCTTATAGGCATAGGAAGGGTCTGCGTCGTCATAGTAGTAGGTCTGGGTGACGAAATAGATAAGGGGAGCACCTTCTAGGGCCTGTGGTTCGGAGATCGCCCGAGTGAAGGCGTAGAACCAATCTGGATACGGGCGAATGGCTTGTTCCACTCCATAAAAGTTGTAGAGATAGAAGCCGTTGGCTCCCATGGCGTAGTATGCTGACGCAGCACCCATCAACTCCTCGGGGGTTGCTCGCCTAGCCATCTTCAATGGGCCAATTCCGGGTGCCTGGGGATCGAGGGGCCAGCGCCATGCGGTGCGTGGGTAGAGCGAGGGATACACGAGAACTTCGTTCTCTTTCGCGATGTCAATTAGATCCTGAATCGGCATATCTTGTGCCAGAGTCATCAGTTGGGCTGGAGATACGAGGTCTACCAAGCCTTCCCTTATCCAGGTTCTCACATCGAGCCCAGCCCAATCGGAATCAGCGAGAGAGGGAGGAATTCGTACGAATAGATACATCGGGCGCCCCTGCCTCTCCGATGCTTCATTGAGCATAGTTCGGACGGACAGCACGAGATCGGTCATTAGGTGTGCATTTTCTTCCGCTTTGTTTCGGGGGAAGAAAATCTGGACCCGGTTGAAATCTAGTTCGAAACCATCGATAATGTCTTCGTACCGATCGATGGCTTCGGCGATTACTCCGAGCCGATACGCGCGGACTTCAGGCTCTGAAAAATCGAAGAGATTCTCGTATCCTTGTCGGAAATCAACCGGCGAATCATCGATAAGGAGACGATCATAGTTCTCCAGCCAAAATTCTCCTGTGAGGGGGTAGTTGAACGGGTCGAAGATGAAGTGGCTATCATTCATTCGAAGACTCGGCAGGAAATACATGCCGAGGGACTTTGCTTCGCTCCCAGCTGTACGGATGGGGTCGAAGCCGGCGGCGATGCCGGCGCGGGCATTTTCAATTCGCGGTCCCCAAAAGCTTTCGCCGTTTTCGTGCTTCGTCTTGCGCCATCCCAAGGGACTGGCTACCTGGGTAGGGTAGTTGAGTGTATCACTGCCGCTGCCAATAGAAGTCACTAGAGTCCCAATGGAACTGCCTGAAAGACCTCGGATATTGGCTCGGAGAAATGCCTCAGATGCGGAAGGGTCCGGGGATGCAAATGATAGGTCGCCGTCATCGTTTAGTATTAGACCAAAATCAGGACGTTCTGCCGCGGACGCGTTGCATGCGGTTATGGCAATGGTCAGAGAATAGAAGATGTTGCGAATCGTGGTCATAGTTCGTCCGACCATTCGAGTTTACGCCATTGCGATGTTCCCTCCGCATAGCGACCGAGGTCTCCAAAGGCGATGGTGCGTGCCGAGCTGGAATCCAGGATCATTCGGATGGGTGTAGCCGGTTGTTGGCCAATTTGAAGAGAGGGGTTTCCTTCCGAATCAATTTTTATCTGATAGAGAAGCCATTCTTCCTGTTCGATCGGAACCTGAATCCGCCAGCCTTCTCCGCGGCAAACCAGATGCGCAGCGGGTAGATCGGGGTCGGGTAGCTCGATGGCACGGGCTTCGAAGGTGATTGCGAGGGGCCATTCGCCGTCCCAGATATAGTCGTCTTCACCTCCGCGTATGATGTAGCCGGCGGCTTCTTCAGTCTCGGATTCCAAGAGGAGAGTGGAATCTGAAATTTGTCGTGACCCTGCTCCTACACGGCTCCAGGCGGGCCGCCCGTCCTCGGGTAAGGTGGCGAAGTCGACTTCAATGGATTTTGCAAGGGATGACTGGCTGATTGCTAGGAGTGCTAGCGGAACGGAACCCCACCTGCTGCGGAAGAACGATAAATACTTTCTCATACTGAAATTCAGTTAAGTGTATTGAAATTCAGATTCAAGGGCAAAAACAGAAATCGTTTAAATATAACGAAAGCTATGCTCCTAGGGGCTCTCAATTGCTTCGAATGCAGTGCATAGAGGAAAATTGAAGGAAAGAATCGATTTTATTCTTGCAACTGCAATTCAGAAAAACAATCTGCGAATCAGAATATGAGTGACGAAAGGCGAAAAAATTTGGCAGGGGATCGATCTGATCTCGTACAGACGATTATCTCCATGCTGCACTCCGGGCATTTGCGTCCGGACAAGCGGATTGGGGAGGCGAGCCTTTCGAGTGAATTAGGATTACCTCGGGGTAGGGTTCGTTCAGCATTGGAGGAATTGAAGCAATTTGGGGTGCTGGTTCGGGTCCCTCGTTCAGGGACGTTTCTGCGCAGTATTTCCTTGGATAGTTTCTGCGAGAGCATTGATATCCGCGCGGCATTGGAAGCTCTTGCGATCCGACTGTTCTGCGCGAAAGCGGACTCTTCTCAGCTTTCGGCGCTCGCTGACCTGGCGGAGGAGGTCGATGAACTCAATGGAGAGATACTAGCTGGAAACCGGTCGGTATATCCGGTGTTGATGAAGAAGGATTTGATGTTCCATGCGACGATCGCCGAAAACAGCGGAAATCAACGCTTGTTCGATACGCTGAAGAAAGAGCGTCTGATCGAGTATACCTTTTGCTTGCTGGAAACTGAAATCAAAGTTCCGCAGCCCTCTTCGGATCTGCCGGTTCCGACTCATGCTGAGATCGCGAAGGCGTTGATGAAGCGTGATGCCAAGCTTTCCGAGGAGCTTGTTCGCCAGCACATCTTACGCACCAAAACTCTACGTCTCCTGCGCTACACTGGTGAGATGATTTAGCGCCCACTTTTGTCGAAAACCCCTCGTAGGACAGATAACCATACAAAAAATAATATGATGATAAAAACAAACTACTATCTTCGCGGGGTATTCTTTCTCGCCAGTTCAATCTGTGTTCCGGTACTCGGTGCGCAAACTCTTCTGGAGTGGGACTTTGGGGGGCGTGGAACCGAGCCGCCGGCTTCTCAGGCCGCCAATGTCATTGGCACGGATATGGAGTCTTCGACACTGAGTCTGGGTTCGGGTCTGACAATCGCAAACGGCAGCAACGCGTTCTATGCTCTCGACATGCCGGGTCCGGGAACCGACTTGAGCGATGCGGTTAGTGGAGATGACTACTTTGCCTTTTTTGCCGAATCGGTATCTGGAACCGTTATGAGCTTGAGCGATCTGGATTTTACACTGCGTCGGCCGAGCGCGAATAGTGCGCAGCTTTTTCAGTGGGAGTATAGTTTGGATGGCTTTGCTACAGACGGAGTATCGCTTGGTAGCGAGATTGACCTTTCGGGGAGTAATGCTGTGACGTCCTTTAATCTCGACCTCGCATCGATCGCGGCATTGCAGGCGGTGGATTCGGTGGAGTTCCGTCTCTATGGGTATGACCGGCCTTCTGCTTCGAATGCTTCGGCCGGATTTGCCGGAAATGATGCGATCATTCTTTCGGGAACGACAGCCGCTGTTCCAGAGTCTAGTTACTTCGCCGGAATGATCTCGATTGCGATCTTTTCTGCTACCGTAGGGCTCCGCCGCCGCTATTCTTGAGGTTATAGAAATGAATCTCGCTGCTGAAAGTTCTAAAGTTGTTGCGTGGTCAGCTACTCCAACCCCGCTCAATGAGAATGGGAACATTGATCGGGTTTCGGTTGAGGCTATGGTCGAGCACCATCTGTCCATCGGTGTTCAGGGCCTCTTTCTCGCGGGCACTTGCGGGGAGGGGCCTTGGCTGACGGATTCGGATCGGGAGGCTCTGGTTCGTACCTGCGTAGAGGCCTCAAAGGGTCGACTGGCGCTTTGCTATCAGGTTACGGACAACTCGGTGTCTCGAATTCTGGAGAATATCCAGCGGGCATCGGACTGGGGCGTGGACAGTGTCGTCATCGCGAGTCCTTATTTTATGATGAATGCAAGCGCTGGCACGCTTTGCGAATTTTATACTACGGTGCTGGATAAGAGTCCTCTGCCGGTAGGGTATTATGAGCGTGGGCAGCACTCCCAGTATTCGCTTGATTCTGCTGGATTGGACGCGGTGTTGCAGCATCCCAACCTGCAGTTTGTAAAGGATAGCTCGGGGTTGGCGGATATCCGGAATCAATTGGCGGCAGCAAAGAAATTGAGGCCTGAACTGCAGCTCTTCAATGGAGATGAGTTCGACTGTGTGGGTCCGGCCGCTGCCGGATATGATGGATTTATTCTCGGGGGCTCGATTTTTAATGCACCTCTTGCGGTTCATGTGGTCGAGGCGGTTCGTCGAGGAGATGTCGACGGGGCCGCGCGGATACAGGCCGAGTTGGAGAGGGTGCTCTATGCAGTCTATGGGGAGGGTATTTCCTCTTGGATGGCAGGATTGAAATATTTGCTGAGAAAGCTGGGAGTCTTTCGTTCCACCAAGAGCCTTCTCTCTTATAGCCTTAGTGATTCCTGTCGTGAATCGATTGATCGGTTGCTGGAAGGTGAAGATGGTCTTGGCTACCTAGCACGAGCCACTGGGCGGTCTGTGTGTGTATGATCTTTTGATGAAGAGGGATTCTTCGGGGGTTCTCCCCTATACGGATAGCAAGCCCCAGGGAGCCGCTGATTTCTATTTTGCGATCAATGCGACCTTCCGGTTTTTGCTCGATTCTCAGCCAGGCGGAGCTTGGGAGGATTATCTTGAGCAGCTTGGGCGAGAGTATTTTGCGCCGGTAAATTCGGCATGGAAAGAAGAAGGTTTACCGATGGTCGCGGAGTATTGGCGTGCATTCTTTGGCGCGGAACCTGGATCTGAGGTGGTTGTTGAGGAAGGTGAGGGTCGTGTCGAGATTGACGTGAAAGTCTGTCCTGCAATTCGTCATTTTAGGACGCAGGGGCGTTGTCCTGTTTCGAGGTACTGTGAGCATTGCGAGATCCTCGGCCAGGCTCGCGCGCGCGCGGCGGGAATGGGAATGAGTCTTGTCGGGGGCAATGGTAGTTGCCGACACACCTATTTTGAGGATCCAGATGAAGCACCTGCTCGAGTGCCTGGCTCCATCTGTGAGGCGACACTCTGATGCTGGGTTCATACGATTTTTGTGGTCACTACGAATGGACATTCACCTGGTTGAACAATCGGGGCGGTCCAGAGCTGCTCTCTGGTTTTTGGGAGGAGGCGATTAGTCGGGATAGTCAATTGCATGCGCGTGAGCTGATTGCGCAGGAGGGGATAGAAGGGATGAAGGCCTATTGGGGGTATACCTTGGCAGAGGAATCTCCCGAGCTGGGGTTTCGGATCACTGTGCGCGATGGGGTCTTTCGAATCGATATGCACGATTGCCCTTCAAAAGGTTTTCTAACCCGAAACGGCTTGGAGCAGTATCCTGACTATTGTGACCATTGTATCGGCTGGATTGGTCCTATGATGAGGGATACGGGGTTTGTTATTGATCACGAGCACAATCACCGCGGGCAATGCTGGTGGGAAATGCGGTCGACCGATGATGAAAGAAGCCCTGGAGCAATAGCGTCACTCTCCGGAGGGAGTGATGTACGGAGCCGGGCTGACTGGGATGATTTGGAAACTCCAATTGATCGGTTTTGCCGTGCTCATTCGGCTGCTCAGAAAGAATCTTCTTAGACGATCCTGGAGTACCTGGGATTGAGGTTCCTTTTTCGGTCCTGCCGCCAAAAAAGCGGTCGCCGTAGCGAGTTGCTT
>CEOD01002881.1_pt1 | contig 34453 bp, 24 predicted proteins | sample 530341 | NCBI WGS metagenome assembly CEOD01 (sample SAMEA2619950, study PRJEB7988) | marine metagenome | isolation source: saline water (ENVO:00002010), including | reverse complement strand
CTTCAGAAGGACTCCGGGAAGGAGGTCGGTCACCGGACGCTTACAAACCAATTATTCCACGCCGTATCCCTTCCTTGTTGGCCCGGCAATTGGAGGCAGTGTCTGGTTTTCGGGCTAATTGGGGAACTGAGCGACAGCAACATTCCCTATTAGAAATCGTTCCCTCTGGTAAGATGGTGTCATGGTTCGACACGACCCCTACACCCATTTATCCACGGAAGACCGGCTTGACCGGTTTTGCGCGATTATGGCGAAGGCGGTCTTTCTGGCCGAGGAAGGCGACAAGGCAAAGCAGCGCCGGGAAAATCAGGCTGTCGAGGCCGAGACGGAGCAGTCAATGGACCGCGAAGACCAGCCCCAAACCGCAGAGCGCCCGGAAGATAGGATCATTCATTTTCTGGCCCAAGTCGGCGAAGCCTCGCCACGCGACATTCAGAACCAGCATGATTTGTCGCGCTCCAAGACCTACCGTTTACTTGCCGAACTCAAGCAGGCGGGCAAGGTCGAGCAGTTTGGGCGAACGCGCTCTATTCGCTATCGCCTTGCCAGTTAGGCGTTTGCGCGAGCATAGAAAGTGGCTGGCAAGACCCTTTTTGCTTCCCATTCCGGGGCAATCCCGATATATTCAGGTATGATTGCGCCCAACAAAAAATATGCTCGTTGCGCCATTTACGCACGAGTTTCCACCGACGACCAAACGCGAGGCGATTACAATTCGCTCGAAAGTCAGCACGACATTTGCCGCCACTTGATAGGCGTCCACCAACACGAAGGTTGGCAGGAGACGCACTTTTTTGAAGATCCCGGATTTTCGGGAAAGAACCTCGAACGTCCCGGCATTCAGGCGTTGATTGAAGCGATCAAGCGGCGCGAAATTGATGTCGTCATCACCTACAAGATCGACCGGGTTGCCCGCTCAGTGCGTGATTTCTTTGACTTCTGGCAACTGCTTGAAGACCACGAAGCAAACTTCGTATCAGCTACCGAGAGCTTTGATACCGGCACGCCTGCCGGACGGCTCATGCTCAACATGCTACTCGGCTTTGGGCAATATGAGCGCGAGTTGACCGCCGAGCGCATCACGGACAAGCTGATCGAACGCGCTAAGCGCGGCAAATGGGCGGGCGGCGCCGTGCCACTTGGCTATGACTACGACCCACAGACAAAAAAGCTCAGTCCCAACCGGGAGGAAACCGCTTTAGTCAAACGCATCTATACGCTTTCCGCCGAGTATGCCAACGCAACGCTGGTCGCTCAGCAGATCAACAACGAGGGGGCCCGCACCCGTCAGCGGGTCTATCAGTCCCGCGACGGCGAAAGGCACGTCGGCGGCAAGCGTTTTCGCTCCGACAAAATCAAGCAAATCGTCGGCAACGCCATTTACAAGGGCGTCATTCAGCATCGCGGCGAAGAATACCCCGGCGAGCACGAGGGAATTATCACGCCCAAGCTTTGGGAAAAGGCCAATGAAGCCTTGAATAAGCTCCGTATTGAACCGACGCCCGAACGCAAGAGCGACAAGCATCAAGCCGCGCTCAAGGGCCTTGCTCATTGCGGGCATTGCGGCAATAGCCTGATTCCGCATCCCAGCGGCAAGAAGGACGCCAACGGCAAGCAATACCTCTATTACAAGTGTGGATGCGTTAACCGGGACGGACAGCATTCGGAATGTCCACTCCGCAGCGTTCCGGCCCGCCCGCTGGAAAAGATCGTGGTCGATCTGATTGGCGAGCTTGGCCAGCACCCGACCATTATTGAGAAATCCATTGCTCAATCCAATAGCCAGAAACAGAAATCGCTTCGCCCGCTCAAGAAGAAGCTCGCCGAACTCAACAAGCGTCACGGCGAAATCAGCGCCCAGCTTCGCCGTTACCTTGAACTGGCGGGCAAGGGCGACCGTCATTTCAGCTTTGAGATTCGCGCTGAGGCTGAAAAGCTCGCCGCCGACAAGCACGCCGTCGAAATTGAGCGGGACAAGGTGAGAATCGAAATTGACTACAAGGAGCGCGTGGTGACCGATCATCAGGTCATTGCCGAGCGCCTGCGCCACTTTAAAGACACTTTTGACGCGCTCCCCTACGAGGACCAGAAGGAGGCATTACGACTGATCTTGAAGAGCATTTGCATCAAAAAGTTCGACCCTGAAAATGACCGCCTACCTAGCGGAAAACCCTTCACGACGCTCCAAATACGAACTTCTCTCTACTTGGTCCAATTGGAATTTATCGCAAACGACTTAATTCCAACGACTTACAAAGGTGGTGGTGAAAGTTCGACTTTCGTCCCTTATGGTCGGGATGACTGGATTCGAACCAGCGACCTCTGCGTCCCGAACGCAGCGCTCTGCCAGACTGAGCTACATCCCGTAATTTTCGGGATAAAAATTAAGCAAACCCATTTTCAGAATGCAAGATCTCTCCTGTCTCGCCCAACCGGGCCGAGCCTGAGTTCCTGCCCCTCCCCCCGTTCTTCGGAGAAACCACTCTAGTCTGCGGTCAGGGCAGCTCCAAATCCACGTAAACCGGCCGGTGATCGGTCCCTTTCCGAATATATTGCAGGTCAAAAACCGTGCCTTCGTTTCCGCTGAGAAAAGGGGCCAAAGCCGCGGACGAGAGGATAAAATCCACCCGTTCGTAGAGGTCCTTCTTTCCGTAGTAAAAAGTCCAGGTCTCCCCCCGCGAGTCATAGGACTCCACGATCCGGGAAATGCTCACGGATCCCCGGGAGAGAAAACGCCGCACTGTAGAACTGCTGCGGTGATCATTAAAGTCCCCGACGATCAAATAGCGCCCCACCCCGTCCGGAAATCGGTCGAGAATCCGGTTTCGAATCGCCTGGGCCTCCTTGGTTCGCCTCTCGCTAGAGAGAGGATCTGCAGCCACATCGGACCACCGACTCTTGAGGTGAACGACAAAGAGACTCCATGTCTGCCCGTCCGCTTCCCCGAAGGGAAAAATCACTTCCAGCAGCCCTCGTTTTACCGGGATGCGCTCCCCTTCGTAGGGGAACTCCAAATCGTCATGTTGGATCACTTCTACAGGCGGAATCCTGGACAACAACGCCAGGTGGCGATCCGGATCATCCGCTTCCATCAACACCGCATAGGGATAGTCCACCCCAGCCGCTTTCAAGTCCGTCGCAAATTCCCGTAAAAACGGGCCGGGCCCCATTTCCTGCATGGCAAGGATATCCGGAGCAATCTCGACGACCGCTTTAGCCAGAGCTAGTTTCTCCGTTTCCGGTTTTGGATGATTCGTACGCCAACGGCCATCGACCATGCGGTCCTGCACCAAATAGTTGCGCAAATTCATGGTGGCTACCCGCACCTCGGCTCCCGCTAGAGGAAACCAGGCGCAAAGCAACCCACATAAAAGCGCAACCCGCATCAGTTGGAAGAGCTAGCGGAATCCTCCGAACTCTCACCGGAGTCGTTTTCTTCCTTCTCCCCCTGGCGAAGGCTCTTCTCCCGCTCCCGCAAGGTCGGATGAGAGTAGTAAAAACGACTGTAGCTCGGGTGAGGTATAAGGTTCCCAAGGTTCTTCTTGTACATCGAGCGCAGAGCCGAGATCAGGTACTTTGACGATCCCATCGCATCACGGGCGAACCGGTCTGCCTCAAACTCGTGTTTCCTCGACAGCCAATTAAACAGTGGAGAAATCCAGAACGTGACGAGTCCACCCAATACGATGAACAGAATAAACGCGGGCACGAATCGAGCCAGCTCCCCGTACTCAATCGGGCTTCGTGTGAATCCAAAACCATCCATGAACCAATCTTGGCCCGAGAGCCACTGGAGGATCCAGAACCCTGCGGCCAGGCTGATCGTTGAGATTCCGATCATCCGGGGAATGTGCCCTTTGCGGTAGTGTCCAATCTCGTGTGCCAAGACCGCCTCGATCTCCTTGGGGCTCAGCTGCTCGATCAAGGTATCGAATAACACGATTCGGCGAAATCGGCCGAAACCAGTGAAATACGCGTTTGAATGCGAAGACCTCTTGCTCCCGTCGATCACTTGGATCGTCTTTGCCTTAAACCCCGTACGGTCGGCCAGAGCCATTAGCTGATCTTTTAGGTCACCGTCCTCGAGAGGTTTCAACTTATTGAACAAGGGAACGATCAATACCGGGTAAAGCACTAGCATCAGCAGCTGAAAGCCGAACACGATGGCAAATCCGATGATCCACCAAGTCGTCGAAAACGAAAGCGCGATCCAAAGAAGCAACGCAGACATCGGAACGCCGATCAGATAGGTGAGGAACAGGCCTTTGATCTTATCCGTCCACCAGAGCCCGGCGGTGGTTTTGTTGAAACCAAACGACTCCTCGAGACGGAACTGAGAGTACCATTCGAAAGGCAATCCGGGTAAAGAAAGAGCAAAAAGAACCGTTACAAAGACAACAGATTGCCCCCAAAGGCCAAATCCAAGCCAGCACGACAGGAGATTATAGCCCCATGGAATCACCGCAAAAACGAGGATCAAACCCAGCACGATTGAGTCGTAAACACCCTCCTTACGGGACAGGGATGACTTGGCCAATGTATAGGAATTGGCTTTGTCAAATGTCTCACGGTCAAACACTTTACGAAATGCGGAGGGTATCCTGTGGCGGTTCTCTTCGACGTGGGTGCTGTTCAACTTTTCGAGGAAAAACTCGAAACAACACTTAAGCGCTATGAGAACAACGGCTGCTAGAATAGGTGCGGTCATCCGGACAAATGGAGGCGTATCGCGGAAAATTTGCAAGAAAGATGGGAGACTGCTTGTGATTGGAGCCGCATCCTTCAAGATACGAAGCAGAATGAGCAAAACCGATACGGAAAAATTTTCCTATGAAGAGGCCTACGGCCAGTTACAGGAGATCGTCTCCCGACTGGAAGATGATGAGCCCTCTCTCGACGAGCTTGTAAAAGACTACGAACGGGGAATGAAGCTGCTGAAAACTTGCCACAAACGCCTCAATGAAGCGGCGTTGCGAATCGAGAAGGTACGTGAGGACGAGGAAATGTCACTGGAACCGTTTGACGCCGAATCGACCCTCGAAGGAAAATAAGCGCAGTGAACCCTGACTCCATTTTACAAAAGATCCGCACCCCTGAGGATGTAAAGGGGCTCTCAAAGGATGAGCTCGAACAACTCGCCACCGAGATCCGGCAACGAATCATCGCGGTCACCTCGTCCAACGGCGGTCATGTGGGTCCCAATCTCGGGGTCGTCGAGCTGACTATTGCTCTACACCGAGTCTTCGACACCCCGAAGGATAAATTCGTCTTCGATGTATCCCACCAAGGCTACGTCCATAAACTTCTCACTGGGCGCAACAACAACCAGTTCGACTTGATTCGAAAGAAAGGCGGGTACAGTGGATTTCTCAACCGCGAAGAAAGCGATCACGATTCCTACGGTGCCGGGCACGCTGGGACGGCTCTGTCTGCAGCACTCGGTATGGCGGCCGCCCGGGATCAACGTGGAACCGACGAAAATGTTGTGGCAGTATGTGGCGACGCCGCGTTCACCTGCGGTATCACTCTCGAAGCCCTCAACAACATCACGGACTCTACGAAACGCCTCGTCGTCATTCTCAATGACAACGAATGGTCGATCGACAAGAACGTCGGGGCGCTGGCTCGCTACTTCAACGAGCTGATCACCACCCCGATCTACAACCGGATGAACGAGGATTTCGAGTCGTTCCTCAAACGCGTCCCCGGGGGGGATGCCCTGATCCGCCTCGGCTCGAAATGGAAGCGGGAAACCAAAGACTTTTTTACCTCATCTTCGATTTTTGAGAATTTCGGCATTCGCTACATTGGCCCGATCGATGGCCACAATCTTACTGAACTCGAACAATACCTAAAGTTCGCCCGCAATTCTCCCGAGCCTCTGGTCCTGCACGTCATTACGAAAAAAGGGAAAGGCAGCGAGGTCGCACTGGCCCAGCCCGAAAAGTTTCACGGAACCTCCCCGTTCGATCCCGAGACGGGTTCCTCCAAGCCGGGTTCCTCCAATTCCGCTCCAAAATACCAGGATGTCGTCGGACAGTCTTTGGTCTCACACTGCCGGAATAATCCAAAAATCGTTGGGATTACCGCCGCAATGCCCAGCGGTACCGGTCTCGACAAGCTGCGCGATCAGATTCCCGCCCAATACTACGATGTGGGAATCGCCGAGGAGCACGCCGTTCTCTTTGCCGCGGGGATGGCGACCAACGGACTCCACCCAGTCTGCGCGATTTACTCGACTTTTCTCCAACGGGCAATCGACCCGGTGATCCACGACATTTGCCTCCAGAATCTACCCGTGCTCTTCTGCATGGACCGGGCTGGGCTGTCTCCAAACGATGGTGCCACCCACCACGGGCTTTTCGATATCGCCTATCTTCGCATGATCCCTCGCACCGTCGTGATGCAACCGCGCAATGAAGATGAATTGGCCGATATGATCGCCACCGGGCTTGCTCATGAGGGACCGGCGTTTATCCGGTACCCCCGCGGCTGCGGGACTGGTGTCCCGGTAAAGGATGCGCCAGCAGTTCTGCCTCTCGGCAAAGCCGAGATCATCCGCAAGGGCGTCGACATCCAAATCTGGGCTCTCGGACCCATGATTCCAGAGGCCGAGAACCTCGCTTCGCGAATTGCCGAGGTCAGCGACCTCACAGTTGGAGTCGTCAATGCTCGGTTTGCCAAGCCGATCGACAGCGAGCTTCTCCGCGAACAAGCGGCGCAGGCTCAACTCATTGTGACGATGGAGGATCACGTTCGCACCGGAGGATTCGGTTCGGCCGTGATGGAAGATCTTTCCAACGCGGAGATCACCACACCGGTAGAACGCATTGGATGGCCCGACGAATTTGTTGAGCATGGAGATTCCGACAAGGATTTGCGCAAGCGATTCGGCCTCGACCCCTCTTCAATTTTTAACAGGGTCCATCTGCGCATTGATCGATTGAGTACCGCCAACTCCAAGCTTCCGACGTCCTAAGAGGCCGGGAGAACGGAACGGGCGCATCATCACCCGCCCGCCAACGGAGCCCAACGGTGTTGGACAGGCGGTGTTCTATCCATCACAAACTGCAACCGGCGACGGTGCCATTCCAAGGTAGCACGGTGCGCCAACTCTCCGGCCAGGTTGATCTGCTCAGTGGGGTCGGATCGTAGATCGAAGAGACATTCTTGCGGACCTCGATCCGGATCATCGTACTCGAGAAATTTCACGTACTTGTAGTGCTGTGAGGTGATGCACTCCCAAACTCCCCTACTTTCCGAGAACGCATATTCTCGTATTGTTTCCGCGTCGCCAGAGACGACTGGCAAGAGTGACCGGCAGGGAATTCTGTTTTGAAAGGCAGGCCACGGCTGGCTCAATGCTTCCTCCGCATTCAATCCGGCCGCTGCGAGAATCGTCGCAGTGATATCCGTAATCTCAACCGGGCTGTCGTTCACCCGGCCCGTGAGGAATTGCGGATGCCGGACTGCCAACGGAACATTCTGCGACTCCCGATAGTAGCTCGACTTCTGTACGAGGTAGTGGTCCCCCATGAGTTCACCGTGATCGCTGGTTAGTACAACCAATGTATCCTCCATCAAATCATCCGACTCCAGCTGATCCAGAATCTTTCCGATCTCCTCGTCGACCAACTGAATCGTCGCCTTGTAGGATCGACGCAACTTCCACAGTACCTGCTTCTGCTCAGGTGTCAGTTCACCGCCTTCACCTCTAATAAAATCGTCCTCCTCTTCGTACGGAACTGCCTCGAGAAAGCGCTGGGGTGGATCGAAGGGTTTATGTGGACTACAAAAGGAGCCTAGAATGAAGAACGGTTTATCCGGATCGCGGTCCTCAATGGCCTCACGAATTTTTCGCCCTGTCACCGTATCGATGTGGTGCTCCTCGCCAAACGGCCAAGGAGCTCCATCTTTCTCAAGCTCTACAACCGTGGGCTTGGCGTTGTTCGCACCTCGATCGCTCACCATATCGCGAAATTCTTCCAAGAGCCCCTCCTTATCGAGGTATTCGCAGTAATCACAGTAATTCTTCACTGCCAACTGCTTTCCAGAAGTTTCCCAGACTCGATCGAAACCCAGACCCTCCATTTCCGCTCTCAGTTCTGTCAGCGGGACACCCCCTCCCCGCTCAACGTGCCACGGCCATGTCTGCAGATAATGAAATTTTCCGATTCCCGCAGTCCAATAGCCCGCGCGCTGAAGGGCTTGTGGAAAGGTCGGGGTGTCAAAATTCAGATCACCGGACATCTGCAACGTCCCGATTTGGTGAGAATATCGGCCCGTCAACAGGGCTGTCCGGCACGGCTGACAGATCGGGTTCACCGACTGGCATTGCGTAAATGCCATCCCCTCAGCAATCCGGTCCATATTGGGCGTGGGAACTTTCGAGGTCGGCGCATAACCAATACAATCATAGCGCTGCTGATCGGTCATGAGGAAGAGTATGTTCATCCCCATAATCTAGGAATATTCCCAATCTCCAACAATCATCGAATCCTCCGAAATCAGATCGAATTGCCAGATCATTGCGACGACCGCGGGTGGACTTCCACCGAAAACCATCGGTAGATCGCCGGAAGCACTAGCAGCGTCAGTGCCGTCGAGGAGACCAACCCGCCGATGACAACGACCGCCAGCGGCCGCTGGACCTCACTCCCCGTACCCGAGGCAAGCAATAGAGGCACCAGCCCAAGCGCCGTAGTACCCGCGGTCATCAGCACAGGCCTTACCCGCAAGCAAGCGGCTTGAACACTGGCTTCGTCCAGCCCGACACCGTCACGAACCAACTGGTTCAAATAGGTGACTAAAACCATTCCGTTGCCCAGGGCGATTCCGAACAACGCGATGAATCCGATACTCGACGGAACCGATAAATTCTCACCAGCAATCCAAAGAGCAACGACTCCCCCCACCAGAGCGAGTGGAATGTTGAAGAGAATCAAAACGGTATTTTTGATCGAGCCGAAGGAAAGATAGATCAAAAACCCTATGAGAACCAAGGTCACAGGAACGACCAAAGCCAATCGCCGGTTTGCCTCGGTCTGCAATTCATACTGCCCTCCCCAGGTGAGGATATATCCGGCGGGCAGATCAATATTCGCATCAATTGCATCCCGTGCCTCTTGGACAAAGCCTCCCAGATCTCTGCCGACTACATTCGATTGAATTTGAAGGTAGCGCTCAGTATTCTCCCGTACGATCGACAGCGGGCCCTCCACCTCTTCAACCACAGCGATCTCTGACAAGGGAATCAACGCGCCTTCCGGGGTCCGAACGATCAAGCGATCCAGGTCTTCGACGGAATCCCGCGCATCCTCCCGATAACGCACATAGATATCAAATCGTCGTACTCCCTCATAGATCTCGCCCGCTTCGACGCCCCCAACGGCAGCCTCGATGAGAGACTGCACTTCGGAAAGATTGAATCCAAACCGAGAGATTGCGTCCCTGTCCGGGCGGATCACGATCTGAGGCGCACCCGAGAGCTGGCCAATCTGCACGTCTGCCGAACCGGCGACCCCTCGCACCACCTCGGCGATCTCTGCCCCCTTTTCTTCAAGAACTCTCAGGTCAGGACCAAATAATTTTATCGCTAACTGAGATTTTGTGCCGCCAATCAGCTCATCGACTGAGAGTTGAATGGGCTGGGTCATGTTGGCTTGAACTCCCGGCATTCCCTCCAACTGATCACGCATGGCATTCTCGATATCAACCTGAGTATATCCACTGCGCCATTCCGAGGAGTCCTTCAGGACCACCATCATATGTACCGAGTTAATCGGATCGGCATGTGCCCCTACTTCTCCCCGCCCTATTCGGGAAATCGCCTGCGCGATCTCCGGGATCTCCAGCAATCTGCGCTCGGCAATCAGGCTATTTCGCTTCGTCTCCTCCAATGTGACGGACGGTGCCATGGTCAGGTTGGCAATGATATCTCCCTCCATGAGCCGCGGAGTAAACTCTGAACCCAACCGGGGAAACACTGCTGCGCCGGCGAGGAGGAGGAGTACAGCCAAGACAACCGCAACCCATCTCTTCTTCACAAGAAATGCAATTACCGGACGATAGAAGCACACTAGAAGTCGAACGATCCATACATCCCGGGAACTTTTAATGCTCTTTCCTGAACGAACTACAGAGCGAGAGAAGAAGAGGACAGAAAAGACTGGAGCGGCAAAAAGCGCGTAGATCAAAGATCCCACCATCGCCAATGAAACCGTGTAAGCCAAAGGCCGGAACATCTTCCCCTCCACTCCCTGGAGCGTAAACAAAGGGAGAAACACTAGCACCACGATGAAGATCGCAAACGTGATCGGCCTCGCCACTTCTTTACAAGCTCGGGCAATAATCGACAACTTAGGCTCCGACTCATTAGACGATCTAAGCATCCGGTCCGTATTCTCAACCATGACAATGGTACCATCCACCATCATTCCGATCGCAATCGCCAGTCCTCCGAGTGACATTAGGTTCGCCGATATGCCCAGGTAATACATAGCGATAGTCGCGAAGAGCACCGAAAAGGGAATCGACAGCGCGACCACTACACTCGGACGAAAACCTCCGATAAACACCAATAGGATTAACACGACCAATCCGACTCCTTGAATCAGTGATTGCATGACGGTATTCACAGCACCCTGAACCAAGGTCTTTTGTTCGTAGTAGGAATCAATAATGATCCCATCGGGTAGAGCCTCCTCGATCTGGACGAGCTTCTTCTCCACTTCCGCAATTACCGTCGATGAATTGGTTCCGTAGAGTTTAATCACCATACCCGAAACGACTTCTTCTCGCCCGTTCCGCGTCTGCAATCCTTGGCGGATTTCCCCTCCAATCTCAATCGTGGCCAAATCATCCAGGAAAACCGGCGTGCCTCCTTCATGGGCTACCACAATTTTCTCGAGATCCTCGCGACCACCCAAAAGGCCCTCCGAGCGCAAAATAAACATCTCGCCATTTCGCTCGATCGACTGCCCTCCTACGTTCTCATTGTTCTCTTTGATCCGCTCGATGATCTCATGCAGGGAAACGTTATAACGGAGGAGCTCCTCCGGATCGACGTTTACCTGAAATTGCTTTACGAATCCACCGATCCCCAGCACCTCAGTCACGCCTGGAACAGTCTGGAGGTGGTACTTTACCACCCAATCCTGGAGAGACCGAAGATCCTCCAACGAATATTCTCCTGTAGTATCGACAAGGTTGTAGTAGAGGACTAACCCCTGCCCTGTGGAAATAGGTCCCATCTCTGGTTCTCCAAAACCATCGGGAATGGATTCCCTCGCTTCACCGAGACGTTCCCCAACTACCTGACGAGCAAAGTAAATGTCGGTTCCTTCTTCAAAATATACGCTGACCACCGAGAGTCCAAAATTTGAGATGGATCGAATTTCTTCCACCTTCGGTAACCCGCTCATCGCAGCCTCCACAGGAAAGGTGATAAATTTCTCAACTTCTTCCGGCCCGAGCCCCGAAGTCACCGTAAATACTTGGACCAGCACCGGCGAGACATCGGGAAAGGCATCAACTGGTAATTTTTTGTACCCCGCAAAACCTGCGGCCATCACGGCAAGGGTCAGCAATACGACGACAAGTTTGTTCCGTAGAACAGTGTCAATTATTCGATCAAACATCTTAAGATCCTCCCGATTAGTGCTGATGACCCACAAAGGAATCCTTCGACATCTCTGCCTTCAGAGAGATCGGGTTGCGAACGACAATCCTCTCTTTCGGCTCGAGTCCCGAAATCACTTCCCACTGCTCTCCGTCGCTCCTTCCCAGTTCCAAGGGTCTCACTTCAAAACCTTCTGCTGTCTGCACAAAAACGGAAGGGCGATCTTCGACGACCAGGACAGCGCTACGCGGAACTGACAGACGAACCTGAGATTCTTCAACAAGTACCCTCCCCTGGATGAACTCTCCCGGTTTCCATTTACCCGAACGGTTGTCCACTTCTACCCGGGCCAATCCCGTCCTCGTGTGCTTATCGATACTGGGAGAGACATAGACAACCTTCCCTTCATACGCATCTTCATCATGCCTACAGCGGACAGTTGCCAGAGAACCCTTTTGAATCTCATTCATATCCTGTTGGTAGACTCGAAGATCCGCCCACACGGTCGACAAATCCGCTACTGTGAAAAGTCTCGCTCCCGCTTCAACAGTCTCTCCGGGCGTAATGTCATAGCGCACAACGACCCCGTCGATTGGAGCGGTCAATGTAAAGGCGACCAAGGTATCTGAACTTTCGAGAAGCGCCATCACATCACCCTTCTTTACGGCATCTCCCAGGCGTAACTTGATCTCGGTGACGGTGCCCGCAAAACGAGGCGTCACATACGCCATTCTCTCCCGGTTGAAATCGATCTCACCCGGCAACCGAACCGCTCGTTGCAGGGTCCCCGAGGTAACCTCCGACACTTCGATCCCAAATTCCCGTACAATCTCTGGAGAAAGTTCAACCACCCCATCACGGTGACCTTCTTCGCGACTATGCCCGTGACTACTGTGGTCCTCATGCTCGTCGCTGCTGCCGTGATCGTGGCTATCATGTTCATCGTGGCTATGTCCGGAATGATCGTCATGAGTCGCATTCTCCCCATCACCGCCGTGCCCGGAATGACCATGGTCCTCTCCTGCCGCCCAAAGATTTCCGTGGATCATCAAAGTTGCAGAGAGTGCAACCCAACCCAAACGGGCGCCCTGTTTCTTGTTTTTTATATAAGAGGTCATATTAGAAAATTTCATGTTATCGTATGTATTCGTAATTATTTAACTGATACCGGAAGAAGAATGTCCCGGATAGACTGTCGCGCATCCAAATATCTACGCACCCCGTCAATACGAGCCTCCCGCAACCCAAATAGCTCTTTTCTGCTATTGAGCACGGCCACTTGGTTCAGCCTCCCGCGCCGATAGAGTTCCTCTACTTCCCGGAGAGCTAGATTCGCCGCGGGGATTAACTCGTTATCGATGCTCGATACATCAGCCGCAGCAGACCGGAGTGATTGCCATGCACGCTGAAGTTGAACAAGCATCCTCCTTCGTTCCGTCTCTCTCTCAAATTCGACAGATCTGAGAGCGGAACGGGCCGTCCGGATGTTTCCCCGATTTTGATCCAGGAATGGGAGAGGTACGGCCACACTCGCGACAAACCCCATATTTCCATCCTCTTCATTGAAATAGCGCGCACCTCCAAAAACCTCCCAGTCGGGGGTGCCCATTGCCTCTTCCAGGGCAACTACTGCTTTCCTTCGCTCAGATTCCACTTCAAACCCACGCAATCGAACCGAACTTTCAAGCGCTTCGACAAGGGTCGACCACGAGGGGACCTGGCCGTCCAAAACTGGATCCCCTTCCACCGCAAGCGCCACCGACGGATCCATTCCCAAGTATGCTGCCAAATCCCCCCTCGCCGCGTCCAACTCCCGCATGGCCTGGTCCAGAGCGAATTGTTGGAGACGCACCGAGAGCTGTGTCCGCACTTCTTCAGCACGTGAAGCACTCGCCTTCTCCACCAGCTCCTTTGAAACTTCATAGCCCTGCTCAGCCAGTTCCAATTCTTCGCGACGCAGCGCTACGGTTTCCTCCGCGAGCAGAGTGGCCGCGAAGACCCGGTAGACATCCGCCTCCAGCTCCGCTCTTGCCTGCTGGATCTGCCAATCCAGAACCGTTCGATTCTGATGCTCGATCGCCACCCGAAGATCCCGTTTGCCCGCGGTCTCGATAATCTGGCTAACCCCGAGGGTCAGCTCCAAACCCTTGACTCCGCTGATCGGCCCGGTCCCCAGAAAATTCTCGGCCTCCGCAGCAAGAACCGGATTCGGTCTGCTGCCAGCCTGTTCGATCTGTCCTTCGACCCCGTTGCGCCTCTCGGCCAACAGCTGAAACCGAGGATCATTCTGGTAGGCCAACCGCAAGGCCTGCTCTATCCGTACCGGTGAATCGAAGAGGTGATCGGGTGGATCCCCCTCCGGTGGATCGGCGTAAACTGCCGCAGCTGAGAGTAACAATGAGAGAAAACTGTTCTGAAATATAGTTGAGTTCATAGAATTTCTGTATTCGGAAAAATCCGACTCTATGGCCGATGCCAGAGAGGATGAATCGACCGGGAGCCCTTCCCCCAGCCTAGACAAGGCAGTACAGAAACTCTCAGATTCTCAGCTGAATCTGCTCCGCAATTCCGACAGAAATCGCCTGCGGGAGCTCAGCACTCGCTGAACTCAAATTCGATGAACTCGTCAATGACGGTGCGTCAAAGACGTCGCTCAACCGAAACAGTAAACCATTGAACAACAAATGCTCGCTCGGGGGAGTAACCACCAGGCGTGGTCCCGCCAATGGTGCCACTGCGTCCACTTCGACACGAACGTCGATACAATCGCTTTCTTCGATTTCACAAGACCTCAAACTGGTCTCAATTGAAGAATGCTCTCCTTCCTCAGAATGGATTGATTCCGAATGGGTTGCGAAGAAATGAGCATCCCCTTCTGCGTGCATACACAGCATCAGCGCCTCAGCACCACCTACAACGGATTGTAAGGAGATGCACAAAAGAAGCACAAACGATCTGCAAAATTGCACGGGCGAATCCAAATATGAGGGGGCCCGATAAGTCAAGAGCCCAAGAAAGTTTCAAAACACAGTCGGTCGACCTCTCCCACCCGTAGACGAGGCAGGTAGTTGGTTGGTTGGGCAGATCGGACGTCTCAGGGAGATTCCCATCGAATTCTCAGAAGGCGCGAAAGCGAACTTGCCCCAAGGCAGGAATCTCGGGAACATGCGGGCGCCTATGACAAAAATTCTCCTCATTGGGTCCGGTGCGAGAGAGCACGCCATCTTCAAAGCGCTCCTACGCTCGAACGAAAGCCCTGAAATTCAAGTATTCGGTAGCACGGTAAACCCCGGCCTATCCGGTCAAGCTGCCGCGTACACCAGCGGGCCGATGACGGATCCCGAAGCAGTGGTCCAGTTTGCGAAGAAATCAGCTTCGGACCTCGCGATTGTCGGCCCCGAAGCCCCATTGGACGCCGGAGTCGCCGACGCTCTCGTGGAGGCAGGCATCCCGACCGCCGGCCCTCTCAAAGCGCTCGCACAGATCGAGTCCAGCAAGGGATTTGCCCGCGATCTCTTACAGGAATACGGAATCCCCGGCTCCCCCGCCTATCGCCGCTTTACTTCCCTACAGGGAGTCGATGGATTTCTCGCAGAGCTAAACGGTCATTTCGTCGTAAAGGCGGACGGCCTGATGGGTGGAAAAGGCGTGAAGGTCTCCGGAGAACATCTCTCCAGCGAGAAAGAAGCCCTGTCCTGGTGCCGCGAGATCGTCGATTCGGGATCCGAGTTCGTCATCGAGGAGAAGTGCGTGGGCCCGGAATTCTCGCTCTTCACTTTCAGTGACGGAAAATCGGTTGTCCACTCCCCACTGGTGCAGGACCACAAACGCGCCTACGTCGGGGACACTGGCCCCAACACCGGAGGAATGGGAAGCTACTCAATGCCCGACCACCGGATGCCGTTCACCGATGAGTCGGACTACCGTGCAGCCGCCGAGATGAACGAAAAGACTCTCGAGGCTCTGGCGTCGAAAACCGGCTCTCCCTATCGTGGAATTCTCTACGGTGGCTTCATGGCAACCGCAGATGGAATCCGATTGATTGAGTACAACGCTCGTTTCGGCGACCCCGAGTGCATGAACCTCCTCACACTGTTTGAGGGCAATTTTCTCGCCGCGGTCCGTGGGATGGCCACCGGCACTCTTGATCCGTCCAGCATCTCGTTTCGCAAAGAGGCCAGTGTTTGCAAATACCTCGTTCCCGAAGGCTATCCCGACAGCCCGAAAAAACTCTTCCCCATCGATCTGAGTGCGGTCGCCGATTGCCGTGATCTTTACCTGGGATCCGTGGATGAGAGGGACGGACAACTGTTAGCAGCCGGTTCGAGAACCCTCGCCTTCGTCGGAACCGGGCCCACCCTGGCCGAAGCTGAAGCGGCAGCCGAAGCCCTCGCGGTAAAGGTACCGGGTCCACTCTTCCACCGACCCGATATTGGCACCTCTGAACTGGTGCAGAAACGAATTGATTTGATCAAGAGTCTACGGGGATGAGCCACGGCGACAAAGTATCCGTCGGTATTCTCGGCTCGACCCGTGGAAGCGCCCTCCGGCCCATCGTCCAAGAGTGGCACAACAACACTCTCGGGGTCGACTTGTCCGTCGTGGTATCCAACCGAAAGTCAGCCGGAATCCTCGAATTTGCCCAAGAAGAGAAGATTCCCGCGGTCCACGTAACCGCAAAAGATCGTGATCGCATCGAGTTCGACCGTGCGGTTAGCGCCGTCCTTCACGAGCATGGTGTCCAGCTCGTCCTCATGATCGGATACATGCGGATTGTTTCGCCCCCTTTTGTAGAGGAGTGGAGGGGCCGCTTGCTCAACATCCACCCTTCTCTTTTGCCTCGCCACGGCGGGCTCATGGATCTGGATGTTCATCGATCTGTCCTCGCGGCCAATGACACCGAGACCGGTTGCACTCTTCATCTTGCAGAGGAAGAGGTAGACGCGGGGAAGATCGTTCTCCAAAAGCGATGCCCCGTCCTCCCGAGCGACACCCCGGAGACCCTTAAGGACAAGGTTCAGAAACTCGAAGGTGATTCCTTTCTCGAACTGTTAAGAAACCCTCGCAACTTTCTGAATCTCGACTGACCAGAGGAGAAGTGGGCTACACCTCGGTGATGCTCTTGAGGTCCTCCGGTAACGGGGCCAGCAACGGTGGCAGATCCAGGTTGTTCTCCATTGACCACTCCCCGCAGTGCAAGGCCTGGCGATGGAATGGAAGGCATTGAGCGAGGCGGTCGGTCCACCCTTCCCGGCAAAACTCCAAGTATAGAGTTTCATCCGTGCCGTAGAGTTTGTCCCCCACCAGAGGCAACCCAATGAACTGGGCATGCACACGGATCTGGTGTTTGCGCCCTCCATCCGTAGTCACCCGGCACAACGTTCGCGCTCCCAGGTCCCGAACCGGTTCGAAGTGGGTTCTGATCTTGGGGTCCCGCTCCGTCGGGTGGGCGCACATTTTCACGCGGACCTCGCTTGTCTTGTCAGGAATGATCCGCGCTTCCACCGTTCGTGGAGAGTCGAGAACTCCTTCCAATACCGCATGATAGCTTTTCGATACAATCCGGGCTTCCACTCCCATCTGCAAAGTACGGGCCGCGCCTCGGTCCTTTGCAAAAATAACGATTCCGCTGGTTTCCCGATCCAATCGACTTACGAGATGCATTCGCTCGAGGTCCAAATATCGCTTCGCTGCTCCCACTAAACTAGAGCCTGGCCCCTTTTTAGACGGATGACAGACCAGCCAGCCCGGCTTATCCACTGCGAGAACTCGCTCGTTCTCGAACAGGATGGAATCGACAAACTCTTCCGCAGAAATCTCGGGAGCGTCGGCCTGAATTGCCCGCGGATCGGGAAGAGGTCTCTCAGGGGTATCAGGCATAATTCGAACGTTTGCGGTTTTTGGATTTGGTAATCGGCGGGGAACTTGCATGATCTCGGATCGATGGACAACTCGAATGATACCAGCAACTCGCATTTTTGGAGATTCCGGAAAGTCGGGAAAACGTTTCAGGTCCAACTCGAGAGCCCCGAGGACCTCAAACACCTGAGAAGTCTCGACCCCAAACTGTGGGTCGCACTGAGTTGCCCCGTCGACGGCTTGGAGGTCGACCGGCAAACGCTTACCCTCATCGACAACAACCTGGATGGCAGAGTACGCATCGAGGAAATTCTCGCGGCAATTGACTGGACTCTCCATCGCCTGTCCGACCCAGCTTCACTCTTTGAGGGCGGGGACCTACCTCTCGCGGCGATCCAATCCGGAAACCCCGAAGGGAAGGCCATCCTCACGTCGGCTCAGCAGATTCTCGACAATATCAATCGCAGCGATTCGTCGACGATCTCGGTCGCCAAAGCAGCCGATATGCGGGCCATTTTCGGCAGCTCCAAATTCAATGGAGACGGAATCATCGCCCGGGATGCGCTGGAAGGCGACGATCTCCTTCAAGCCTTTGATGACATCGTAAAGGTCAAGGGCACCGTCGAGGACCGCAGTGGCCGACCGGGGATCGATTCGGCTCGAGTCAATGAGTTCATGAACGAGCTGCGCAGCTACGAAAAGTGGTGGGCACAGGGAGAGAGAGATTCAGCCGAGGGCGATGAGGTCTTCCCTCTTGGCGCGGACACGCCCAAAGCCTTTCAAGCCCTGATCGCGGTTGAGAAGAAGATCGACGACTATTTCGCCCGATGCCGCCTTGCGGCCTTCGATGGCCGTGCCGAAGGTGCCCTCAATCGTGAGGCAGCCCTCTTTGACTCCGTCGCCAAGGAGGATTTCTCGGTCTCGCGGGAAGAGGTTGCCGGTCTACCGTTGGCCCGGGTCGCCCCGGGCAAGCCTCTTCCGATAAGCCAGGAGGTAAATCCCGAATGGGCAGCTCGAATCGAGAACTTTCGGAAGACTGTTCTCATCCCCCTTTCCGTTGGGAATGGCGAAGAGCTGATCTGGGACGACTGGCTGGCCGTCCGTGATGAATTTGTCCAATTTCGCAAGTGGCACAATGCAAAGCCGGTCTCTGGGGTCGAGCAGTTGGGAGTCGAACGGATTCGCGCGATTCTCCAATCCGACCAAGAAGAGCGTTTGCGAATGATCATTGAAGATGAGACGAAACTCGCGGATCGCATGAAAGCTGTTCACGAGGTCGAGCGTTTGGCACGAATGCATCGGGACCTCATCCGCATTCTTCGCAATTACGTAAATTTCGAAGACTTTTACGAGGAGCAGCAAGAGGCCATTTTTCAAGCGGGGACGCTCTACCTGGACGGCCGCGAATTCCGACTTTGTCTCAAGATCACCGATCCGGCCAAACACAGCGTTCTCGGCAGTCTGTCGCGCACTTACCTCGCGTACTGTGAATGCAAACGAAAGGATGTCCCCCAACCTTTCTTCGTCGCCGCTGTCGTCACTGCGGGAGATTCCGCAAACCTTCTGGTCGGCCGCAATGGAGTGTTCCGCGACCGATCCGGCCGACTGTGGGACTCAACCATTGTTCGAATTGTCGAAAACCCAATCAGTATCCGCGAAGCCTTCTTCATGCCGTACGTCCGCATCGGTCGTTTCATCGGCGATCAGGTTGAAAAGTGGGCAAGCTCCAGAGATGCCGCGATGCAGAAAAAACTGGAGTCGGGTGTCAGTACTGTCGCGGCCAAACCACAGAAGGACGCCTTCGGCCCGATTGGGGGGATGGCCGCTCTCCTGGCCGCGGGGGGGATTGCTCTCGGCGCTATAGGTGCAGGATTGGCTTCGCTTTTTGCCACGCTTGGAGGATTGAAATACTGGGAGATCCCATTGGTCTTCATCGGGCTGATCCTCCTCATCTCGCTCCCCTCTATGTTCATCGCCTGGATGCGGTTACGACGGCGTACCCTCGCTCCCCTTCTCGATGCAGCGGGCTGGGCCGTCAATGGCCGAACGGCTATCAACTTCAAGCTCGGGAGCCTCCTCACCCGAAGGGCGGAACTCCCCCCCGGGGCCAGGATTGAGATTGTCGGCGGGGCCGCTGCCCGCACTTGGCTCTGGGTCCTTCTCGGTTTCACCGTCGTCATCTCTTGCATCGGGTGGGGATTGATACTCTTTTGACCCCCGTCCCCCCGTCTTTCCCCCCGCCGCACCGGGATTCCGGCAGGGAATACGGAAACACCTCACTTTTGTTTTGCGAAGCATCCCTCACGCTCTCAATTTAGTTTCTCAACATGGCAACAAACGGGATGGATACGATGGGCAGTCAGCTCGAAGAGGCACGCACGAGAAAAGGTGTCACTCTTCGAGAGGCTTCGGAGGCGACAAAAATCCGGATGGAATACCTGTCCCAATTTGAAGGAGATGACTTTGAAATTCCCCTTCCGCCCATCTATCAGCGCGGTTTTATTAAGATCTACGCGCGCTATCTCGGCGAAGATCCCGACAAGTATCTGAGCGAAATTCAAGCCAGACTTCACCGGAAACAGGCAATTCAGACAAAACACGATGTCCGTGCATCCCTGGGGCACATGGATGTCGCTAGTCGGCGCGGTGGTAAATCACCCAAGAAAGACCAGGGCGAGGCACCCGCAGGTGGTGCGGTCATCGATGATGGTCCCGCTGAAGAGAAAAAGAAATGGAAGGTACCTCAGATCAAACTTCCGAATCTTCGCTCGAATCCCGATGATGCCGAGCCCGAGTTCGACGATTTCGAAGAATCCGGCGAACCATTAGACCGGACGTTCTATCTGAAGGTTGCCGCAATTGTCGGCTCGGTGACCATTGCCGTAGTACTCCTATTTGCTCTGGTTAAATTGATTTTCTCCGGCGGCTCCGACAGTGAAACTACCCCGATCAATCCAGATCTGGCAGGGGGCTCCTCTCCGGCCTCGATCGTTCAGGATGGCGGTCCCGTAGCAGCGCCGAGCGGTGACCTGAGAATCCGCGCCACCGGCGGTCCTACCTGGGTACAGATTAAAGACGATTCTACTGGTAGCGTCATCGATTTGTTCTCACTGCAGCCCGGCGAAAGCCGTACGGTCAGCGCCGACGGTAAGGTCTGGGTTCAATTCACCATGGGAGAGAACCTGGAAGTAGAACGAGGCGGCGAGACTTTTGCCCCGACAAAATCTGGCGCCGGAAAGATCCCGATCAATTAATTCACCCCCCCCCTTCTCAATGGACGACGAAGTCAAAGAGCTACAAGAAAACCTGAAGAAAAAGGAATCACAACAGGAGCTTTTTGAGAAGAAGGTGTTCCTAATCGGCGAACTCCACACCCGCCGCGCCCTTCTTGCCAATCGGCTCGGCAGGATCAAAAGCGAATCAATGATGCGCTATGACGATATCGAGCACGTGGCCCGCAAAAAAGCTCTGGCACTGAGTGAAGAAATGGCGGGAATCTCAAAGTCCATCACCGACTTTCGTCCCAAGACTCTCGACGATCTCAAATCGTTCCAGGATCAAACCCACTCCCAGTTCGACGAGATGGAAACGAAGATTGTCGATGCGGAAAACGAACTGGCCTGAGCCTTTCCCGCATCCCTCTCCCCGACTCGATCGATCGCGGATATAACTTCCGAGTCCAAACCAATCAAGGAGAGCCGACGAGTCGACTCCCCTTGATCATAACCAACCCAACTAGACTGCGAGGAGCAAAGTCCTATGCAGGATCCGATAGGCGGCGGCACCACTCTTTAGAAGGAGGCGCCGATCCATGCACCGAGTACGACGGCATCGTCGATATCGCCCGTTCCGCCTGGATTCTTAATGTACTGGACTGAGGGCTGAAGGTAAAATGAAGGGATCACCTGAATGCGGTACCCTAGTTCATATACCATCTCGAAGTTTACATCTTCCCCAACTGACTCACCGTACTTCTTGCTGAGGTCACCATAAGAGATAAAACCTACAGTGCGGTCCTCGTCACGACCTGGAATGAGTCCCCGATAGTTGAATCCGGTACTAATCTGCAATGGAGTGAGGGCCACTTCATCCTCAGCTGAATAGGTGGCGAACCCAAAGAGGGTCAACCCTTCGTAGACCTCCATATCAATGTGGATGTAGGAACGGAACAGGAAGTCTGTCGTGCCACCACCGGTGAAGTTATCGAAATCGCGAAAGCTACTGATTGCTCCTACAAATACATGAGTTGGGCGCTCCCAAAGTTCCGACCTCCAGTCGTACTGCAACAGAACCGATACCCCGTCATCGTCGCTAAAACTCCAATCAAGCCCGTGCTCGGTGTAGTCCCACTGGTCCGGACCCGTTTGGCTCACTCCGAGCTGAAATTGATGCTCTTCGGAGGGACGATAATCCAAACGACCGCCCCATACACTGTACGGGAATGAGGTAATCGAGTTCTCCAGTAGTGTGGGCCGCATTGGACCGTTGATGGAGGTGCTGAGCGAGTAGCGATAGAGCTCGTTATTCACAAAATCGGTGTCAGACGAGACCCGCCCGAACTTCAGAGACATCTCGTCGTTGAGAGCAGTTTCAATAAAGAGCTGGTAGAGATAGGTCACTTGGGCGCCGGCCTCTTCTGGGAGAAAACCACGGAACGATCGACAGATCCCATTCGCCAGAGGTGCCTCCCCCTTCCCTCAATCTACCACGCACACAGAAAGAGGTGCTGGATTGAGCACCTCTTCATTGGCCCACGGGGCCAAAAGCCGAAATGGCTTTCGGGGTTTCTGTTTTCGGCGGTCAGGAAAGTGAGGAATCAAACAACCTCAACCGCTCATTGAGCAAAGCGGCGTCATTCCCTTGCTAGATGGCTCTAGCTCTCCTTTTCGCCCCGCTCCCGGATCCTTCGTTCTGCTTCAATCAGGATCTCTTCGCAGCCCGCAAATTTGTGATCATCGAGAGTCAGGCGCTTCCGCTTCCCATCCTCCTCGTAAATGGCGTAAGCGATCCCCTTCTTCTTCCATTTCTTTCTGTCTGTGGCGATGATGGAATCAAAATCTACCCGCTTGCCGGAGGTACTAATGATGGTTTCTCCCTCGGCTCTCACCGACAGGCGATGACTGAGAACCACCCAAATTCCAAATAAGATGGCAACGGTCATCATGACGCCACCGATAATGCGCTGTTCGGCAATGGCACTATCCGTGCGCTCTTTGGGCTCCTTGTTACTGATGCCCTCCTCTTCCGCATATCGGGCCCATTCTCTCTGAACACTTGCACTTTCGCCATCTTCGGCTTCCCCGGATTCAACCATCCGATCCCGAATCGCGGCAAATGCTTCATAGCGATCCGCCTCCCTTGGCCACTGATAAAAACCATCCGCGAGGAACCAAGCCGCCATCCCAAATAGCATGAGAAAGAGAATTAACATACGTCGACGCCACTCGTGCGAAATTCGTGCGTGTACCTTCATGCTGCTATCAGTAGCCAATACGAGCTTCCAATGAAACCGAAATCGTTACCGCTGTAGATCATTTTTCCCAATGAAATGATCGGCTCTCGACTGAGATTCCCTGAACGAAATCTGATTCTACGACGGAAATCGGCGGCGAAATCCTCCCGAATCTTAGCCGGAATACCCCCAGATAGTGGGATTACGTTTTTTCATGAAAAGTATATTATTTGAGGAATAGATCCGATCCTTCGGTTCTCTCATCTGTCTCGCTTTCAGCCAAACCCGAACGCACTCCGCCTTACATCCGCCAAAACTTTGCACTCTTTTGCCCCTCTGACTCAGCCAATCCCCGCATTCAGCTTTAGCGGAACCGTTTGACCGAATGGTTTCGGCAGCGGTTAAAGCGAGATTCAGGACACATTCTGCGGCTTGAGTCTTCAGCTGCCAATTTGCCTTCCGACTGCCTTCTACATTCTACATTCTCCGTCCGCTTCCTTTTGCCGGACGTTTTTACACTATATGAATTCAACAAATCGCTCTCTCCGCTTCGGCCGCACCGCACTCATCACGGGCCTGCTCACTCTAGGCCTGTCGAACGGCACCCGCCTCCTAGGAGACACTTATAATTGGGACCCCTTGATCGGCGACAACTTTTGGGGCAACTTTCTAAATTGGGACCCGACGAGCTTTCTTCAGGTCCCCGACTCAAACTCAGATACTGCCATATTTACGATTGAGGGCTCTGACAATGAGACCGTACTGCTACTGGGTTTCCCCTTACCTCCGTACACGGTAGAGAACCTGACAATAGTCCAGGACAACCCCTCCGCGACTGGATCGTTCTCCTTCCGAGGGGGATTTCTCCAACTCGAATCTTCTGACCCACTCCTGCCAGCGCAGATCAACTACGAATCTTCCGGAAACACATTCGAAGGATTCGCCACCATTACCAGTCTCGTCTCAGATACGGTATTCAATGCCGCGGATGATAGTGACCTGACCTACAAGGATTTCGCCAGCATCACTGGAGCGGGAAAGTTGATCAAGGAAGGGGAAGGTGATCTCGTCATGGAGAATCTCGTGAATTCCTATAGCGGAGGCACCGAGATCAATGAAGGTACGCTCTCCATCGCGTCGGATTCCCACCTCGGCGATTCCGCCGGCACTCTCACTCTCGACGGTGGAACGCTCCGCACGAGAGAGAGCTTCACAACCTCCCGTGACACGGTAATTGACAACGGCGGCGGAACTTTCCGAACCAACAACAACACCATCCTCAGCCACGATGGGAGCATTTCTGGCACGGGGGAATTGATCAAGACAGGAGGTGGCACACTGACTCTTTCCGGCAACAACTCCTATACCGGCGGCACGAAGATTAAGAACGGAGTACTGCGGGTTTCCGAAGACGGGAATCTTGGCGATAGCTCGGGGAACCTGACAATCAATGATGCCCGGCTACGAGTCACAGGAACCTTCTCCACTGATCGCACCACAAACCTGCGAGGCCCCGGGGGAGAGATTAGCGTGAAGAATGGCGAGACACTCACTCACGACGGCACAGTCCAAGGAACCGGCGCCCTCACTAAATTGGGCAACGGAACTTTGGAACTTCTTCAGGCCAACACTTACTCCGGCGGCACCCTACTCTCCAAGGGCACCCTCGTCGTGGGCAACAACAACGCCCTGGGGACTGGCCCCCTCCTGATTCAGGATGGTACTACCCTCGCCACTCCAGCCGCCTTCTTCCCTTTCACGTCGTACACTCTCAACAACGACATCTTTGTCCAGGGTGATTTCAATGTGAGCCCGAACGGCCAGACTGTTCTCCTTTCTGCGCTGAATTTGAATGGATCCATCCAGTTGAGCGGTGAAACACGTACGATCACGAACACTACAGAAACTGGGCCAGTCCGTTTCGGCGGGGTGATCAGCAACGGAGGCCTTTCTTTGCAAACGGACCCATTCAGCCCGTCGGCCTACTTTACGTTCAACGGCTCCCAAGCCAACACTTACACGGGCGAAACAACCGTAGGCGAGTACGTCACTCTAACTCTCAACAAGGATGACCATGTCACCGCCATAGCTGGAGACGTGACAATTGAGGAGGGCGCACTCCTCGTGACCGCAGGAGAGGAGCAGATCGCCGACGATGCCAATATCCACTTCGAAGACATCGCAGACTTGCGTATCGGTTTGCTAACGAATGTCACCGAAACCATCGGATCGATCTCTGACGACAATTCTGGCTGGGGGATGATTACTCTCAATGGACTCGTCAACGGAAGCACTCTCAGAGTTGAATCAGGAACTTTTACCGGCGACATTACCGGCGGCGGCGTGAACTCAGTCTCACTCGAGAAATATGGTGCAGGCACCCTGACTCTCGAGGGCTACAACGACTATCGCGGCGACACGTCAATTACTGGTGGCGTCTTGGAGGTCTCAGAGGACGAGAATCTCGGATCGACCGGAGGGTGGATCACTGATCCCAGCAGACTTCTTTTCGACGGTGGTACTTTGTCCACCCTCGCTTCGTTCGAAACCGAACGAGATACAGTTCTGGAGAGCGGAGGCGGAACATTCCGCACGAAAAACAATTCCGTTCTTACCCACAGCGGCTCTATCAGCGGTGATGGCGCTCTTGTGAAACGGGGGAACGGCGTCCTTGTACTCGAAGGAGATAATTCCTACGCGGACGGAACCGAAATCTACAACGGTACCGTTCGTGTCTCCTCAGACTCAAATCTGGGAGATGCCTCCGGCGACCTATTGCTCAAAGGCGGCAAGCTTCGCGTGATTGACGACATGGCAACGGCCCGTACGACACGCCTCCGCGGGACTGGCGGTGAATTTAGCATTAAAAATGGCTACACACTGACCCACAGCGGTTTGATTCGCGGTCAAGGCGCCCTGAGCAAGCTCGGTCAAGGTACGTTGAAACTGAACGCGGCCAATTCCTACCAAGGTGGAACCGTCATTGAGAACGGACAGGTCATAGTAGCCAATTCACAAGCTATGGGAACCGGCCCACTCGATTTTCGTGATGGAACTCTCTCGTTGGAGGTAGGCCTCAATCTCGGAGGAGATTTCACCTGGAGCGGCGGCACCATCGATTCACTCATCGGCACAAACACTTCAGTGATCGATGTCAGCGGATCATTGGACCTCACTGGCACCGGTGAATTCCTCTTTACGCCAGACGGAGGCTTCGCCAACAAGACCGACTACTTGGTCCTCTCCACAAACGACCCGCTCACGTACAACCCGGCATCTGATTTCACGGCCAACAATTTGTACGGACTGGCTCCCGAATTCAAAATCGTCGGGAATCAGCTCTTCGTCAACTATCCCGCAACATACTACGCGGGTGGTCCGGTCCTCCAGAACAGCGCACCCGTCAACACCCCGTTCTTCGCCGATTTCGTCGTGAGTGGAAATGTCAAGACAGGCAATACCAGCGAGAGCAACACCATCCGAAACTTGATTTTCCAACCTGGGAGCACTCTCCAGGTCTACAATACTCTACAAGTCACAGACGGCCGATTCACGGTGAACGGAGGTACAGGAACCTTGAACGGAGGCCAGATCTTCGTACCCGGCACCTTTACAAAGGCCGGCGGGGGTTCACTCATCGTCAACAGTAATGTCCAGGTCAATGGTGCCACCTTCATCGACGGAGGGCACTTGGCCATCAACGGCGCGTTCTACTCGGGCCTCGGCTTCAATGTGGGACCCAATGGTAGCCTTGGCGGAATCGGACAACTTCTCGGCGATTTGAAGAACAATGGTACGGTCGCGCCCGGCAACTCCATCGGCACTCTCAACGTGAGCGGCGACTATATCCAGTCCTCCGGAGGAACTCTCGCAATGGAGGTGCGCAATGCGTCGATCAATGATCGAATCAATATCACTGGAGCAGCCATTCTCGCCGGAACCTTGGCCCTGGATTTCATCAGCAACGAACTCTCATTTGGTGATGTGGTGACTTTCCTCACCGCACAGGGAGGCATTTCGGGTCAATTTGATCAAATCACTGGCGTCCCCAGTGGCTTTCGCGCACGCCCATGGCTCGTGAACAATAGCCAGGTCTACAATGTGATTTTTGCCCCGCAAAGCTACACTCAGGTGGCACAGGGCACGAACCAATTGGCTCTGGCACGCGCCTTGGATCGATGGATCGGAGACACGGATCCGGTGATCGCGGCAGCTACACTCAAACTCGACCTGCTGCGCGCAGAAACCTATCCGCTCGTTTTCGAGGCAGTTCTGCCAACGATCTATGGAACACTGACAGCGACCACCTTTACGGACTCCTTCTCAGACGGGCGTACAGCCAACCAACAGGTTCTATTCGCCCGCCAACGCCTTCAAGCATTGAACGCTCAATCGCCCGAACACTCTGCCGGGGAAGTCAGCACCAGCGAAGGTTCCGAACCTTCTACCTCGGACACGCCCGCCCCTTCCACCGACAACCATGGATGGCGAGTATGGGCCGACGCCCGTGGGGGGTACTCCGACGACGATCCACTCAATCTCGATAGCGAGGGTGGGACCATTCTCGCCGGGGCTGATGTCATCCTCGCAAAGAACTGGATCGCCGGTCTCTACGTCGGTGGCCAATCCCGCGAGTCGACCGGGTCCTCCCCGGACTACAACGCCGACGGACCCCGATTCGGAACATACGGCCTTTTCACTTTCGCTGAGCATGCCTACGTCAGCGGAGTTCTCGGGGGCGGCACTTCCGATGTCAGCGTGACCCGCCCTCTCCCGTTCGGCCAATCTGCAAGCGGTGACACCGATGGTTTCGATTGGTTCGCACGGCTGGAGACAGGCTACACGTTCACTCCCGGAGGCGTAAACCTGACTCCTTTCGCCGGAGTTCAATACTCACGTGCGGCGTACGACGGTTTCTCCGAATCGTCCGATAGTGTATTTGCCCTCTCCATCGAAGATTGGGCCTCCGACCGGTTCGAAGGATTCATCGGGGGCGATGTCTCCTACCCGATTCCCACAGGGAATCAGTATGTGCTACTCCCCTACGCCCGACTAATGCTTCGCGACACGTTCGACCAAACGGATGATGAGCTCAACTCCAGCCTCCTCGGTGGAAGTGGGCCCGGCTTCGGATTCTCTCCGGAAACGATCAATGGGGATGGGTTCGAGTACGGTATCGGCGTTCGTTTCTCTGCTACCGAAACTGGCTGGAGCCTCAACCTGGGCTACACCGGATTCTCCGGCGACGACAGCGACTCCGAGCAGGTAAATCTCGGTTTCAGCTGGGACTTGTAACCCTGGATCGAGGATCGGCGGGAAGAATCCTCACCTAGGAGGGGGTACCGCCAGTGGATGTACCGCATTCCCGACAGTGGCCGAATAAAATTACCTCTTCACCTTCGTAGACGAAATCCGGGTGCTTTGGGATGCTGTCTTTCAAGTCCGGCGTCTCGAATGGCAACGAGTATACCTGATTGCAAACTCGGCAAATAAAGTGGAGGTGATGGGATCCTGTCGGCGAGGGCAATTCGTATCGATTCGGCTGGCCCGGATAGTGGACCCTCGCCAACTCCATTTCGTCGACCATCTCTGACAAATTTCGGAAAACCGTTCTCTCACCGATTCCAGGGCATCTCTCTTTCGCCCCATTGAATATCTCATCAAAGGCGAGCGGGCGGCCGAATTCCTCAAGCACTTCGAGAATTGCTTTTCGCTGCCGCGTCGATCGTTTTCGTACCGTTGCCATTTTGTCCTCAATGATAGTGGCGACAAAACGAACAAATTGGCGAGCGGCAAAGAAAATCTTTCGATTCACCCACCCGATTCACTGGTCCAGCGTTGCCAACTCTACGCCCTCTGCTCAACGTGAACCTCATGAAAGATCCGGTCGAACTTCTCAGCGAATACATCGCCTTTGCCAGCGTATCAACCGACCCCACTGCCCGCGAAGGGATGCGGGGGGCGATCGAGTTTGCCGCTGACCAGCTCAAAGAGCTCGGGTTCTCCGTCCAAGAAGTCCCGACCCCGCTCCACCCCATCCTCCTCGCTGAACGGCGCACGAGCCCCGAAGACCCTCATATCCTGATCTACGGGCACTACGACGTCCAACCTTCCGAACCGGATGGTCTTTGGACAACCCCACCCTACCAGGCTGAGGTTCGAAACAACCGTATCTATGGACGTGGCTCCGCCGACAATAAGGGCCCACAGATTGTCCACATGGCCGCCCTTGCCAAGGCCCTGCAGGAAAACCCGAATCTCGCCCTAAACATCACTTGGTTTATCGAAGGTGAAGAAGAGATCGGCAGCCCCAGTTTCCGAGGATTCCTCGAGAACTACAAGGATCGCCTTGCCGAGGCAGATTTCGTCCTTCTCTCCGATACCGGAAGCCCTTCTCCCGACCAACTTGTCGTAACCACCGCACTACGGGGCCTGGTCTCCATGGAGGTAAAATTGACCGGCCCAAAGATGGACCTCCACTCGGGCATTCACGGCGGTGCAGTTCGGAACCCGATTCAAGCACTTTCCACCCTCCTGGCGACGCTCCACAACGAAGATGGGTCTGTCAATATTCCCGGCTTCTACGACGGGGTCTCCCTACCCGAATCCTGGGAGCGCGATGAACTCGCCCACCACCCTTCCTCTCCCGAAGAATATGCCAAATTCCTCGATGTCGATGAGTTTTTCACGGCCCCGGGCTACAGCGCTTTGGAGGCCGTTCGCTTCGGACCTACGCTCGAGATCAACGGGATCGGTGGCGGATTCCAGGGCGAGGGCCAAAAGACAGTAATTCCCAGCCAGGCTTTCGCGAAACTGACCTGTCGTCTCGTCGCGGGCCAAGACTCAGAACGAGTCGAAAAACTTTTGGTCAATGCTTTGCGCGATCGCTGCCCCTCCGGTGTACGCATCTCCATCGATACACACGGTGGCGGCAATCCCTACTGGATTGTTCCGCCGAATCGCACGAATACCCCTGCGGATCAAAGTCCAGCCATTCAAAAGGGGTTTTCAGTACTGGAAGATGCGATTACCGAATCATTCGGCAAACGGCCTCTCTATCTCCGTGAGGGCGGGAGCGTTCCCATCATCGCTGACCTAAAGGATATTGTCGGTCTCGACACGATCATGGTCGGTCTCTTTACACCGGAATGCAATCTCCACGCCCCGGATGAGAGTTTCCACCTCGATATCCTCCACAATGGAATCGACGCTTTCGCGAAAATTTTCGCGAACCTCGCGAGGAAGTAGGCCCCGGTCGACTGCAGCTTCTTCGGGCTGCCTCCCCATTGCCTGGTCTTTCGCAGAATCGGCGAAATTAGACAGGGATCTCGACGACGACGCGAACCCCACCGTTCATCCCGTCTCTCAGTTCGATTGTGCCCCCAAGAAGGTTTACGTTTTCTTTGACGAGGCTCAGCCCTAGTCCCACTCCTTCAAATCGTCTCGATAAGCTGGTATCCAACTGCTCGAAGGGAAGGAAGATCCGTTCTCGGTCCTCCAAAGGGATTCCTGGCCCACTGTCCTCGACTTCCAGGTGCAGGCAACTCACTCCTTTGCGAAATCCACGCTCGCTCAATCGAACGACCACGTTCGAATCCCCTCCAAATTTTAGAGCATTTCCAATCAAACTTTCCAACATTCCATACCAAATGTTTCCGTCGGTAGTGTAGGTTCTTCCTTCGACGCCTTTCAACTCGATCTCCACCCGCTCCCGATCCGCGCCGAATCTCATGCAAAGCACTTCAGCGATCTCCGGCAAGAGGTCCGCGACCACAACCGCATCCTTCTCCACTTTACAAACCGCGCTGGCCAAATCCGAGTAGCGCAGGATGGCCGAAAGCACGAGTTCCAATCGCTGACTCGATTCGACAATCGCATCAACACTTTCCCGGTCTTGGACCGAAAGGTGTTCGCTGGTCTCGATCAATTGGCAAAATCCTAGGATGCCGTTCAATGGCGTGCGAATCTCGTGGCTCACGTTCCCCAAAAAGTGGGATTTTGCCCGGTCCGCCGCAGCTGCCCGATCCCGCTCAATGCGCAACTCTTCCGTGCGCTGCTCCACAATCCTATGGAGCAAGCGGCTCATGCCGACGGCGATCACTGCGACCCCAAAGATGCTGACCAGTATGACCCATACATAAAGAGGAATGCGGGTCTCCCTTTCCTGTTTAAAATTCTTGGCGATCGAGCGGTGCAGCGCCGAATCGACAGCATCGTGTTGAGCGTCCAGTGCTTCGTCGATTCGGCGGATCAACTCATTCGATGTACTCGGAGAATACCCGATACGAAGTGATACGGGGTTGAAACTGTTGTAGGTTGAGACGATCGAACCATCCATGGGAATCTGACTGCCGTAGATCGCATTCAAGACCGAAAAATCGACCGATTGGTCCTGGAGGAGCTCAACCGCCTCATCATAGGATTCTACGACTCGAAAATCGACTGAGAGTCCATAGATTTGGACCAACTCCCGAAAAGCGTCTCCATGCACGTCGCTCTGCAACAGCGCCACCGATTTCCCTTCGAGGTCTTCCATTTCGTGAAACGGAATGCCCCCACGTCGATACAGGACACCCCGGTTCCGAAAGAGAAACGATTTGGAAAACTTCATGAACGACTGCCTGTCATAGCTAAACGCTACGGCCGGAAGCATATCCACTTCCCCATTTCGCACCATCTCGATGGCCTCGGGGAAACTGCTCGACCGAAATCGAAACGTTAAATCGCTCTCAGCTTCCAGGCTCCTCAGAAAATCCAGAACAATACCTGTCGGCTCGCCCCCTTCCTCTAAATTGATCAACGGGGGGTTTGAATAGAGAACGACGTCAATCTCCTCAGCACGCAAACCGAGCCCAATCGGCAATATCCACAGAAACAGCAGGATCGTTTTCATGTCAGTTCGCCATTTCCAAATCCAGCAGGTTTTGCACCGCTTTCGAAGAATCCGTTTCCCCGTTTAGGTAGGATACAAATATCTCTGCAACCGCTTCCGAGTACTGAGGATAGCTAGGGTGATTGGTTCTCTCCACCATGTGATCCAAGGCTTCCGTGTAAGCATCCACCCAAGGGAGCGCCTTAGACCAGCCATCATTCCGAATCACGTCGATTCTCGACGGAGAGCTTCCCCGCCTGGTCAAAAGTTCATTCGCTTCTTCACTCGACCAAAATCCCGCGAACTCCACCGCCAGTTCCGGCCTCTCACTTGTTTTCGGAATCGCAATCGTCCACATTCCACGGATGCAAACTTGCTCTCCGTCCGGGTCTCTCGGTCCCACTGAGAAGCCCGCCTCTACCAACGGACTCGCGTCCCAGGGATCAACAATAGTCGGCAGGTTCGAGGCCCAGAACATACCTTGTGCCAAGCGCCCCGACCTCATGAACTCACAGCGATCCTGATAGTGTCGCGCTTCAGTATGCTTCGGTGCAAATTCCAGTAGTCCTTTGTACCATTCGATTGCCACTTCTGCTGTCTCTGGGTCAAAAGCCGGCGAGAGATTCTCATCCGCCAACTGTTCCCCAAAGAGCGCCAGCACCCAGATTAGTTCAATCACCGCTCCTTCCGAAATGCGATTGATCGGCGAGAATCCATAGAGATCCGGTGGCCGATGGAAAAACTCAGTGACGTCCCGATATTCTTTTGCGTCGAGGGGTTCACGAAGGTCATAGCCATAACGTTCGCGAAAGGCTGTTTGCTCCGAGGGGTTCTCCCACAAATCTCTTCGGTAGGCGTGTATAAACACGTTCGGATTGACTGGAGCCCCGACCAAGATTTCCTCAAATGTCGATGCATCCAGCATTTCCTCACTCCAGGTGTCGGCCATCGCATCGAAAGGATACTCAATGGGAGACGGCCACTCGTGAAACGGGACCATGTATTCGCTCAAGAGCGCCAAAAATGGTTCGTCAATCGTCACGACATCGAAGGAACTCATGAAATGGGGCAGATCAATCTCCTCCTTCATTTCCGATCGGCGCAACTGGGTCATTTCCACCGAGATTCCAGTCTTGTGTTCAAAATTCCGAACAATTCTGAAGAGGGCCTTCGACTGGGGATTCTCAAAAGTCAGCACGCGAAGAACCTTCGATTCCGAATCATTACCCTCCGCCCCTGCGCTCACTCCCAAACCGATACTACAGATCGCTACGACCCATGTGAGGAGGCGACGAATGAGACGATGAAGAGCATTCATTGAAAAATCCAATAAAGCGGGTCTATGACATTTGATGGGGCAAATCGGATGCATCGCAATCCATCCGAACAAGACAACCGTACACTCTACTGAACGCAAGGCTGCAAATTTTTTACAAGAATCCTTCCACGCAAGGACCCCAAAATGAACGAGCCCTCCAATTGGAGAGCTCGTTTGTGGCCGGGATCTACTCCCGGCGTAAATCGTATTCGTTTCAGGCTAGCTCAGAGAATCAACCTCTGTAGCTGACAAGACGCTGTTCCTTAACGTCCCAGATCTTCAACTGAAAACAACGGTAGATGTCCACGGGGGAGAGGCTTGTCGTCTTCGCATGCTGCAGCTCGGGAATCGCCTCATAAACTTCGGGAAGCCGGTAAAAGGGAATCCGCGCATTCAGGTGATGAATATGATGGAAGCCAATGTTCCCGGTGAACCAATGGAGGATCTTTGGCATCTTCATAAAGCTCGATGACTCCAAAGCAGCACCTTCATAGGTCCATCCGTCTTCGTCTTTCAGAACGACTCTTGGGAAATTATGCTGAGCGTAAAAGAGGTACGACCCTAGACACGCACCGATTAAAAATGGCAGACAGATCGCAAGTAGTACGGCCAGCCAGCCAAAGACGACTGCAACAGTCGCGATCAACACTCCATGAATCACGAGAGCCAAGAACCCATCGATGTGTTTCTTTGGATGATCGCAAAACGGCTCTATGCACATGGAAACGATGAAAGCAGTGATATACCCAAACAATATCGTCAACGGGTGTCGGCTGATTCGGTAGCGACAACGAGTTCCAAAGGAAGATGCCCGATACCGCTCAACCGTCATTGTCGGGAACGACCCCAGGTCGTTCCCGTGCAATTTCGAATTGTGCGCGTGGTGCGAATCATGAGAATGCTTCCATACACTGCTGGGAGTCAGCAGCAATACTCCAACCACTTTCATCAGCCATTCCGCTAACTTGGATTTGGGGAGTATCGCTCGGTGCTGGTGATCGTGATAGATCACAAATACCCGGACAATCATCAGCGCTGCGAGAACACTGCTGATTACTCTGAATGGCATCGCCCAGAACGGAAACGTTCCAGCAACAGTCAAACCAAGCAGAGTGATCGAAGAGATAATCGCAAACCAACTCTTCGCAGGGATGTCCCGAGCAAATTTAGCCGTTTCCCGCGAAATCTTTTTACCACGAGGGGTGCCAACGCTGCCGCCTTCCGATGGAGAGATGCCTCCTGCAGGAGGTCTCGCATCGGGAGCGACTAGTTCTGAAGCCGTCGCGGTGCTCATGCACGTTCCTTCCGCTGAGTGCTCGGGCGTCCGGGGCC
>CEOD01018469.1_pt1 | contig 36323 bp, 26 predicted proteins | sample 530341 | NCBI WGS metagenome assembly CEOD01 (sample SAMEA2619950, study PRJEB7988) | marine metagenome | isolation source: saline water (ENVO:00002010), including | reverse complement strand
CTTCCTTCAACTTGTGAACCGCGGTCGCGTCATAGGGGCTGACAAAATTTTCCAGCATCTTACTGGCGCAAGTCAGGGGCTGGCCCGTGACAGCAACGATATCCTTCAGCGCGATTGGAATCCCGTCGAGAGGTCCAAGGGGTTGGCCCGCAGCCCGTCGCTCATCGCTCGCCCTCGCCTGTGACAGCGCATCCTCGCGATCGACACTGAGAAACGCCTTCACACCCGGATCAACCGATTCGATGCGGTCGAGACACGCCTGCGTGAGCGCTACACTGGAAATTTCACCAGCCGCCAGGAGTTCTCCCAACTCCACTGCGGTGAGAGTGTTCAGATTGTGGTGACTCATCCTTCGATTACCGGGGGTACCACCACCTGACTGGCCCGGGAGGCCGGAGCATTCTTCAGGTATTTCTCGCGATCTACTAGTGGAGTCGCCTCGTCCTTGCGCAGCACGTTCTCCATCGGAATGGCATGTGCCATGGGCTCGATCCCATCGACGTCCACCTCATTGAGCTGTTCGACATAGCCGATGATACGGGCGAGTTGCGGCCCGAGTTTTTCTTTCTCCTCGGGGGTAAGGGACAGCCGTGCCAAAACACAAAGGCGGTCAAGATCTATACTTTGCTCAGGATTCATCTCCAAAATTCCCTTTTGGGAGTAGCGGAAGCTTCACGGGGAAAGCAAGCGGTTTTCCTTGGCTTTAGTAAAGATGAGTCCAATTCTTTGCCGTTCACCCATGTCTGCATCAGCCAAAAAAGTCCGTCTAGACCAGTTACTACTTGCTCGGGGGCTCTGCGAGAGCCGGAACCAAGCCCGCGGATTGATTCTTGCGGGAAAGGTCCGTTCCGGAACGACAATTCTCGACAAACCCGGCAAAGAATTTCCGGATGACCTCGATTTGGTCGTCGAGCAACCGCCGAGGTTCGTCAGCCGTGCCGGAGAAAAGCTAGCGGGATTCATCGAGGAGTTCGGCTACGACCCCAAAGGAAAGATCATCCTGGACGTCGGAGCCTCGACCGGCGGGTTCACGGATTGCTCTCTCCAGCGGGGAGCGACCCACTCGACCTGCGTCGATGTGGGACGGGCTCAACTGCACCAGAAATTACGGGATGACCCCCGCGTCTCCAACCACGAGCGATTGCACGCCTCGGCCCTACCCGAGACCGAGCTTCCCCACGAAACCTACGATTGGATCGTGATGGACCTCTCGTTCATCTCTCTGCGCAAAGTACTCCCCTCGGTCTGGCCACGATTGAAAAGAGACGGCCTTCTCATCGCATTGGTGAAGCCTCAGTTTGAGGCGACCCGCAAAGAAGCTGATCTGGGCAAAGGAATCATTCGCGACCCCGAAGTTCGCGAAAGAATCCTGCGCGAAGTCATGGAATTTGCCGAACGTGAGCTTCCCGGTTGTAAGATCCTGGAACACGCTCCATCGACTCTTGCCGGGACCGATGGGAATCTCGAGTACCTGATTTCGGCGAAAAATATTGGATAGCGCCAGCCGACCGGCCGGGAGCTACCCTTAGGCCACTCCTTGGACTCGACAGGAGTGACAGGCAAACCCGGCGCCAAACGAAGTCGCCCAGGCATTGACCGGAGCCCCCTTCTTCTCTTCCAACAGTCGGTGGAGAGCGAAGAGGACGGAAGGACTGCTCATATTCCCAAAACTGTGCAACACATCACGGGAAACCTGAATCTCCGGGCAACCGAGAACCTCTTCGATCTCATCCAAGACATCCCGCCCACCGGCATGAGATACGATATCGACCGAAGGGTCCCCCATCCGGTCAAAGAGCAACTGGACCGCAGCCGCGGCTTTTTGCGGGACGGATCGGGCCAATCGATTGCGCAACTTGCCCCCTGCGTTCACGAAGCGCAGGAGTTCGCGGTCCTGGGGACTGTGGACCGTGTCGAAATCTGAACAGCGAACACTCGCCGACTCCTCTCGCTTCCCGCCTCTCCAAACGGTGGCCGCAGCCCCGTCTCCGAAAAGGCAAAGACTAATCAGGACCCCGGGATCATCGTCTAAATAAAACGCAGCCGAACAAATCTCGACCGCAACACAGGAGATCGTCATCGACGGATTGGCGGCGGCGAAAGCCTCGGCCTGCCGCAGCATGGGGATCGCGGCCCCACAACCCAAGCCGACCAAATCGGACAAATACACATCCGGCCGCAGGTTCATCCTCTCGGCCACATAACTGGACACGCCCGGACAGAGATAGCCCGTGCAAGTACAGACCAAGAGGGCATCTACCTCGCGGGGAATCACCCCCGCCGATTCCAGTGCCTCGCCCAACGCAGCCTCGGCCAGCCTGGGGGCTTCCTTCTCGAAACCACGATTCAATGACTCAGCATCCAGGTCGAATAACCGATCCACTTCGGGCATCGCAAAATGCCGCTTTCCGATACCGTTCTCGGAATTCAACACCTTCTCCAATAGGCGTTTTGACCGGTCCCGCAGCTCCCCAAACCTTGGACTACCCTGGAGAACATCCCAGCAATCAGCCTGTGAATAGGCGGCAGGGGGGACCTTACAAGCGATGCCTAATAGATTCATGACCGAATCCAATCGCACAGATTCTCCAAAACCACAACCACTCGATCGGAATGATTGAAAAGTTCGGCGATTTTCTCTGGTTTCTCAACAACTGACCCTCTACCCTACAAATCCATGCTTCGACCTCACCTCAACGCAGCCCTTCTGCTCTGCATTTTCCTTCTGGGTTTTAGCACGGCTACAGCTGATGACAGCGAGAGCGGGATTCAGGAATTTGCGCCCAATAAAACCCTCAGAGAAAAAATCCTCGCCTTCTCCTCCAATCCTGAGAGCGCCGAACGGGCAGCCATGATTCGCTCCTGGAAAGTCGCTCGAAACGGCGTTTTCAAAGTAAAAAACGTATCCCTCGGGACGGTGAACAATCTCGATTTCTGCATTTTGGACATCGAACACCAGATTTACGAACCGCCCGACACCAAGCGAGTCCAAGAGATGGTGGTGGGATATGGGCGCGATCCGGATTCCGCGCTCAGCAGTGCCCGCATACGAGCCATGCAGCGCATCCGGGACAACCCGCGCTCCCGGCCAAACCTGCGAAGCTCTACCCTACCCGGCAGCTCACAGGAGTACATGCCCATGTCGAAAGAAGATGAGCGCGATTTCATTGAGACCACCATCCGTTTCTGGGGGAGCAACCGCAACTGGCGCGTCTACCTGAAGTTCGACTACCTCGAGATGAAATAGGGAATCGGGGGCTCCCGGGGACCCCGGCGATCGAAAAAAAAGAACCGACTCCGTAACCCTATTCCACAGAATCTGCCTCCTTTTCCGAACACTTATTGACGATTAGCCGTCCGCCCTCCTCAATGGGAATCAGTAATGAGAATTTTGGAGGATCCCCTGTTTCGAAGAGTCCGTGCCCATGCGGCAACACGGATTCACTTTGACGGCGAGATTCCCGACCGCCCGACCCGTACTCAGGCCTACCAAGAGTTCTACCGGCTCGAGCGTCTGATGATCGAAAGGTACCACCGCAACGGCGATTCGGGCCTGCGCGTGGCCGAAACCGGCGCCATTATTCTCGACGTACTTCTCTCCGAGATCTTTGACGCCGCGCTGAAGATCACCTGTCAGCGTTTTGAGAACTGCGAAGACAAAGTCGCACTCATCGCTCTCGGAGGATACGGCCGCTGCGAGGTTTGTCCGTTTAGTGACATCGACATTCTCCTTCTTTATCCGGGAACCCGGGAGAACAAGCGGGTAAAAGAGTTTCAGGAGGCCTTTACCGAAGAGATGCTGTATCCGCTCTGGGATCTCGGCTTCAAGGTAGGGCATTCCAGCCGCAACATCCGCCAGGCACTCGACGAAGCCGCGGCCGAACCAAAATCCAAAAATGCGCTCCTGGAGAGCCGGTTCGTTTGCGGGAATCCCTCGATCTTTAAGCGCCTCCTCAAAAAGTTCCGCCCCCTCTACCACAGTCGGCACCCGGAAGAGTACATCGCCAGCCAAATCGAGTTTCAGCGGGAACGTCGCCGCAACTCCGGCGACTCGATCTACATGCAGGAGCCCGATATCAAAAACGGGGTCGGAGGCCTGCGGGATTTTCAGAATGCGCTCTGGATGAGTCGGATCAAATATGACGGCGAGGACCTGCAGACCCTCATCCGCCACCATATCCTCACCGAGGAGCGAGCCGCTTCCTTTCTCGAATCCTATGACTTCCTCCTTCGGGTGCGGATCGATCTCCATTTTCTGGCCAACCGGGCCACTGACGTCCTCACCCTGGAACGCCAACCAGTCATTGCCAAAAGCCTCGGCTACCCGCAGGAAGACATTTTCAAGCGAGTCGAAGCCTTCATGCACGACTACTACGGCCACGCAAAGAACATTGTTCGCACGGCCCGTCACGTAGAAGACCGCATTCTCCGACGAAACCTTCCCATTCGCGCCGACCATTTTGGGCTGCGCGACGCCATAGAATCCAGACGCCATCATCCTATGCAGCATATTGACGGATTTGATCTCCAGGATGGGGTTATCTCTGCAAATCGCCCAAACGTATTTTCGGAAGATCCCCTCCGCCTTCTCCGCGTCTTTCGGATCGCCCAACAATATCAGGCCCGCCTGCATGTTGATCTCCAGAACCTGATCGAGGAAAATTACTTCCTCCTCATCGTCGAGTCTCCCTGGCCCACGGCCATGCAAGAATGCTTTCGGGCCATTCTCCAAGAAGCCGGACGCGTGTACCCGACTCTTTCCAAAATGCACGAGTTGGGGGTCCTCGGACACCTCATACCCGAATTTGGCCGCCTCACCTGCTTGGTCCAGCACGAATTTTTCCATCGGTATACCGCAGATATTCATACCCTTGATACAATTTTACACCTCGATGAGGTGTTTGAGAAAAAAGAAAAACCGTTTACGAGCTATCTCAGCGCAATTCGTAAAACAGAGCACCCCACGCTACTTTATCTCATCCTACTGCTCCATGACATCGGCAAGGCCGATGGAATCAAGGGTCACGACCATCGGGGGGCGATTTTGGCCAAACCCATCCTTCATAACCTTGGTATTTCTCAGCAACAACAGCGTCAAATTTTGTTCATAATCGAAAACCATATGGAAATGGCACGATTCTGGCAGAAGTTTGATCTCGATGACCCCACTACAATTCAGTCATTTGCCGATCTTACGGAGAACCAAACACAGCTCTCCTATTTGTACGCACACACCTACTGTGATGCTCGCGGTACCGCCGAGAGCTTATGGAATAGTTACAAGCAGTCTCTCCACGACATGTTGTACCACCGCACGTTCGCGGCGATGGAACATGGCCGCGATCCTGAGCAGGAAGAACGGAAGCACCGCGTCATGATCGAGCAAGATTTATTCAATCGCCCGATCGCTCAAAGCATGTCGAGGGACGAACTGGAAGCTCACTTCAATTTGCTGCCGGATCGATACTTTGCCCACAATTCGATTGAGGATGTCGAGCTGCACTTGCGGATGGTTCACGACCTTCTGGCCCGCATCCAAAGTGCCGAATCCGTCGGTGCCCTGGCGCCAATCATCGATTGGCAGGACAATCGGCAACAGGGTCTATCCGTAGTGAATGTGGTCACGTGGGATCGCGCCGGCCTCTTCTACAAGCTCGCCGGGGCCCTCAGCGTGTGCGGACTCAACATTCTGAGCACCAAGGCAATTACCCGTTCCGACCACATCGCCATTGACACGTTCTATGTGGTCGGTGCCAAGGGCGGCGTAGTCGATAGCGAGGTCATCCAAAAGAATTTCGAACAACATGTTCGTTCTGCTCTCATCGACGGCGACGATCTTCACGACAAGATTGAGAAAGAAACCAAACGCTTCAACTCGGGCTTCTTCAGCAAAACTCCCGCACAACTGCCGGTACGTTTTGAGCCTGTGGTCAACGTGTATCACGAGCTGTCCCTCAAGCGGACCATTATCGAGGTACAAGCGACCGATTCACTCGGACTACTCTTCAATCTTTCCAAGATCATCACCAATCACGATTTCGACATCACTTTCGCCCGGATCGCTACCGAGAACGGCATCGCCAACGATACCTTCTACATCGAAAGCATCGAAGCGGATTCACTGATGGACAACGAGAACCTGCTCAACCTTCGCCAAGCACTCTCGGACGAGTTGCAGATCCCGTTTGGGAAGGCCAGTTGATCAATTGATCCACCTACCACCCGGTAGGGCGCTGGCACGGTAGAGGAAAATCGGTAGATCACTTTTGAGTGGCCAGTGAAAGGCCGCCGATCAAAACGGTGACCGAGCGAGGTGATCTGCCGCGGCGGGGATTGTACTGGTTCGACCGATGAAGACCGACGGGTACAGGGAGGAATTCGATCCCCGTTGAACGAGCAGTATCGTGGCCGGGGCGTCAGCCATCAGCGGGGCTCTACTGCCTTGCTGATGTCAACACTTGCGCCTCTCGGAACGGATCGGCTCGCCCCAAATGGTACACCAGATTCCCTTGTAAGGATATGGCGGAGCGCAATTGGCGATTGGAAAGCCCTCTCGTACGGAGATCGTCGAGGCGAAATCCAGCGAACCGTTGCCTGTTCGCCCAGAGAGGAAGGCGCTGGGCTGGCAAACGCCTGCCGACAAGTGGAATGGCCCTATTTGGCCGACGGAGTTTCCACAGAATTCATTGGAGGTTCTTCGCTGGAATCTCCATCTCCGGCAGCCTGCCAAATGAGTTTCATCGATTCGGCGGCTTGATTCCAAGCATCGGCCATCTCTTTCTGAATGGCGGGCCACTGTTCTGCAGTGGCATCAGACACACGTGAACTGGCGTCGGAAATCTCGGTACCGGCTTTTTTCAGTCCGGCGATCCCCTTCTCCACCTGCACCTTTGCGGCACCCGAAAGCTCTTTCGCCTTCTGCTGAGCGATCTCAATCTGCTCATTGATCTTTACCTGCGCTTCGGCCAAAGAGTCCTGGACCTGTTCCGTATTTTCAGCCGAAGAGGTCTTGATGGATTCCCACGCATTGTCCATCCATGACCCCGCCTTACGGGTCCAATCTGCGGCGGTACTGCCCGCAGCGTCCATCGAATCGGCGACCCGATCCGTCATCGAGCGCGACGAACCATCCGCGTCCTTCGTCTCAGATCCGCAAGAGATCACAAAAATTAAGGCCGAAAGTCCAAGCAGGTTCAGAGTTTTCATGATGGGATTCTGGCGATTCATCCTCTTGCGGGGAAGCCCTAAATGGCAATCCATTCAGAGCAAAACATCCAAGAATCTCCTTGTCAGGAGCAATCGTCCACGAAACAGTTACATCGATGTCATACCAAGAATCTGCTGAACGCTACGCCGCCCTGGGCGTGGACACTGAGTGGGCCCTGACCACACTCGCCCGTACCCCGGTCTCATTGCATTGTTGGCAGGGAGACGATGTAAATGGATTTGAAGGAGGAACGGGAGCTGGCAGTGGGTGTATCGCGACTGGCAACTATCCTGGCAGAGCGCGGACTCCCGACGAGCTGCGGCAGGACATGAATTGTGCAGACCGGCTCATCCCGGGGGCCAAGCGCCTCAATCTCCACGCGATCTACGCCGACTCTCCGAAAATACCTGAGCGCACGGATCTGAATGTCGACCACTTCCGCTCATGGATCGATTGGGCAAAAGAGAGGCAATTCGGATTGGATTTTAACCCGACCTGCTTCAACCACCCCATGGCCGACAGCGGATTCACGCTGAGCAGCAGTGATCCAGCGATTCGCAAATTTTGGATCGACCACTGTATTGCCTGCCGGAAGATCGGCGCATCAATCGGCCGGGAACTGGAGAATCCGGTCGTCACAAATATTTGGATTCCCGACGGCTATAAAGATCTACCGATCGACCGCTCCGGCCCCCGGCAGCGGCTCGAAGAGAGCCTGGATAGTGTGCTCGCCGCCCCCGCTTCCCGCGAGTGGAACATTGACGCCATCGAGAGCAAGCTCTTCGGTATCGGGGTTGAGAGCTACACCGTCGGCAGCCACGAATTTTACCTGGGCTACGCGGTCAAAAACCAGACCTGCCTCTGCCTCGACGCCGGCCATTTCCACCCCACAGAGTCGATTGCGGACAAAATCTCGAGCGTCCTTCAATTCGTTCCCCGCCTTCTCACGCACGTGAGTCGCGGAGTTCGCTGGGACAGCGACCACGTCGTCCTTCTCGATGACCCGACCAAGTCAATTTTTGAAGAAATCGTTCGATGTGACGCGCTCGAGCGGACCCACATCGGATTGGATTTCTTCGACGCGTCAATCAACCGAATCGCCGCATGGGTCATTGGAACCCGGGCGACCCAGAAAAGCCTACTCCTCGCCCTGCTCGAGCCCCAAAACGAACTGAAGAAGCTCGAATCCGAAGGCGACTACACGAGCCGGCTTGCATTGCTCGAAGCGACCAAGACCCTCCCCTGGAGTGAAGTTTGGGATGAGCACTGCCGGCGCACGGAAGTCCCCCTCGAAACTGAATGGATGCGAGAGGTCAAATCTTACGAGAAATCGGTTCTGGCCCATCGCGGTTAGAGTCGATCTGTTCAGCGACCGTATGAGAACGGCGGCACCGGAACACCTGCCGGTGGAGAAGCGACCTCCCAAGAACTCCCAAAGACTATCGGCCCCCTATTGACTCAACCGTCAATATGGGGCGGTGGGTCGCGGACCGTCAGCTTGGGAACGGATGAAGTCTCCGAATCATTCGATTGCCCAAACGCCGGACAAAGACTGCCGTCGTCAGGCCCTCTGCGATCTTCGGGGCAAGAACCTTCGCGGCCGAGGCTCCGGTCTCGGCAGAGACCTGAGCCGTCAAACTATCGGCCAAATCGCTGCTCACATCCTCTACCACCGTGGCCAGAAACGTGTTGAGGAAAGTATCAAAGGCGAACGCAAAGGCCACCGAATGACTGGGGCGAATCCCGTGAATTTTCAGGACATCGTAAGCCGCTTGTGTCGCCGCATTGAAGGCGATCACCGCATCGAGGATGCGCCAGGGAGACAGCGCTGCACTCGCACCCGCGGTGAGGGCGATCTTTCGCACCCGGTTGCGCCCGCTCTTACCCAGGGGCTCCAGAACCGCTCGATTATAATCGCGAATCCATTCTCCCGCCGGATGAGAGGAAGCCTCCGCCGCAAGCCGGTCCAATTCCGCATGGAGGGCCGACGCCGATTCAGCGTCCTGTTTGCGCAAGTAGGCCAGTTGGTTCAGCAATTGTTTGCGAATCTCCTCCTTTCGCCGTCCTGAGAGAGTCTCGAGCTCCCCCGGTTCCAAGCGCGAGACGATTGGCATCTCCCGGATTGAAATCAAAATTCGGGCAAGCCGGAAAATCCCATAGCCGATTAAGCCCAGCAAAACGGCGAGAATCGGCCATCCCGCGTAGATGGGCCACTCCAAAAGAAGGTTGATGGTTTGGATCAACTCCAACGACAAAAATAGAATCAAAGCACCAAACCCAAAAGCGAGAATACCGCCGACGGTTCGACGGAGGACAGGTGGAGTGGATCCCTTGCGCAATGGCAGCGGCGGGCCCTTCACCTCCGGCTGGGCGATATTCCGAACCTCGGCCTCCGACAACGGTGGGGCAGCATCGGTGACATTTCCCGATTGAGCCATAGCGGGCGATTCGCCCGGCATTGGCCAATGTCTTCTCGGTGTACTCATGATGCGCTTTCCGGCAATGCTTCCGCTCTACCGGCGGTAGGTGAGGAAATTGTAGATGTTATCGTACCACACGTAGAAACTATTCACACCCTCTTTCATCCTGCTGGAAATCTCTTCGACGGAGCTGACCGGAACCCGGTTCACCTCGAGAATGACCATCCCTGGGCGAAATTGCTGATTCTCGGGGCTAATTGGGGAGATTTCGCTGATGACCACCCCGTTCACCGTGGACGGAATTGAAAATTTCTCGCGAAGCTCGTCGCTCAGCGGACGGAATTTCAGCCCTTCAATCGGACTCTTGATTTCGGGCTTAGCCCCCTTCCCCCTCATGCGATCGCTGAGCGAACCGAGGGTAACCGCTTTCGAAATCTCTTCGCCATCACGTATCATGGTCAGGTGGACGACCTCCCCCGGTGCAATCTGGGAAATTTCCAAGCGGAGCTCGGAGGCGGAATCGATCTCCTCCCCGTTGACCGCGATGATCACATCCTGGTGAAGCAGGCCCGCGTCGTCTGCGGCCCCACCCTTTTCCACGTGACGGATCAACGCGCCATTGGTGGATGGAAGGCCCCAGGCCTCTGCGAGCTCTCTTGAGATATCTCCGATTCCAACCCCCATAAAACCGCGGGACACCTCACCATTCTGGATCAAGCTATCCATGACGTAGCGGGCCATATTGGCGGGAATCGCAAACCCGATCCCGATATTGCCACCGGTACGCGAGAGAATCGCTGTGTTGATTCCAATCAACCGCCCCCGGGCGTCGATCAGGGCCCCTCCAGAGTTACCCATATTGATGGCAGCATCCGTTTGGATGAAATCTTCATAACCTGCACCGAGAATCCCAATTCGTCTCTCCATCGCAGAAACAATCCCGCGGGTCACCGTCATGCCGACACCGAGTGGATTCCCAATCGCAAAGCAGACATCACCGACACGAAGCTGATCGCTATCGGCAAAAGTCAGAGCCGGAAACGGCTCGTCAGAATCAATCTTTAGAATGGCAACATCGGTACCTTCATCGGTTCCGATCAATTCGGCCTCGAACTCACGGCCATCCGCAAGTTGAACGAGGATCTCATCGGCAATCTCGTTGGAGCGGCCGACACGGACCACGTGATTGTTGGTCAAAACATATCCCTCGGGTGAAACAATCACACCGGAGCCCATGCCACTCAATTGTCGGCGCTGGTCGCCCTCGCCCTCGGACTCCGGAGACGAAGCTCCCTCCTCGGGAGGTAAACCATGAAACTGCCGGAAAAGATCCTGCAGCGACTGCGGGCCGCGAGGGCTCACCGAAGTCACCTCAGTGGTGATCACCCCGACGACTGAGGGAGTGGAGCCCTCCAGCATATCAGCGTAGCTCAGGACCTCAGCAGCTGGATCTTCCTGGACCGGGCTGGAATCGATGCTCAAAGTCGGTTCCGCTGGATCGGTAGCTGCCGGGCTGTTCAAATTGCCCTCATCACCAAATACCCAAATCGCCGCACCCGTCATGAGCCCGGCAATCACTACAAAACTCGACAATAACTTTAGGGACTTATTTGAAGTATTCACAGCCGTGATTTTGTGAAGAAAGTTTTCCAAACGCAAACGGGAACCGAAATTCAAGATCCCGGGCAGGCTGAAATGGAAGATTCAATCGAGGTTCCGAGCCACTCCCCAATCTCCACGAGGACTCTCAAGGAGGGCCGGCCAAGGACCGGGGGTTGTCCGATATTTCAGCAAGGTCGCCGAGAATGTCGACCGCGATAACCGACATTGGTGCATTCCTTCGTGACAAGCACGAATGGATCGTCTATCGGTTCTACACAGCTTTCCCCTTCTGTACACCAACCCCCTTACATTTCCTATGCCTGAAGTTTCGCCCGACTCTGAAGCGCGCGAGTCCAAAATTCTATCGAGTTATTGGCGCCGCAATCTCCTCTTGATGTCTATCCTGCTTCTGATCTGGGCCTTCGCCGGACTTGGATGCGGAATCCTTTTCGCCGATACACTCAATCAGTACTATCTCCCCGGCACCGGCTATCCCCTGGGGTTCTGGTTCGCCCAACAAGGCAGTATCATCGTATTCGTTTTTCTGATTCTGATCTACGCGTTGACCATGAACCGCCTTGACCGGACCCACATGGCGGAGCGCAAGCGGCTCCGCGAAGAAGAGGAGGTGTCCCGATGAGTGTACTTACCTGGACCTATCTATTTGTCGGTGCATCCTTCACGCTCTATCTGGGTATTGCCTGGTGGAGCCGAGTCCGGACCACTCAAGGATTTTACGTAGCGGGTCGCGGCGTTCCCGCAGCCGCAAACGGTATGGCCACTGCGGCCGATTGGATGAGCGCGGCCAGCTTCATCTCCATGGCAGGGTTGGTTTCAACCATGGGCTACGCCGGCGGCGTCTATCTCATGGGATGGACCGGTGGGTTCGTGCTCCTGGCCCTCCTTCTAGCCCCCTACCTGAGAAAGTTCGGCCATTTCACCGTGCCCGATTTCATGGGGGATCGCTATGAATCCCGTCTGGTTCGGTTAGTGGCCATCGTCTGCGCACTCTTTGTCAGCTTCACCTACGTAGCCGGCCAAATGCGCGGAGTCGGGGTGGTTTTCAGCCGTTTTCTCGAGGTCGACGTCAATATCGGGGTCATTATCGGCATGGTGATCGTCTTCATTTACGCCACTCTCGGCGGAATGAAAGGTATCACCTGGACGCAGGTAGCGCAGTACTGGGTGCTCATTACCGCCTTTCTTGTTCCGGCAATCGCGATTTCGATTAAGCTCACAGACACCGGCATTCCCCAACTCGGGCTCGGCGCGGACCTCAAAGACACCACCGTCAGTTTGCTGTCCCGTCTCGATGGAATCCAACAGGAATTCGGATTCGGTCCCTATACCGAACCCTTCACCGGCAAATGGGATAAGGTGAATGTGTTCTTTGTCGCTTTGGCCCTCATGGTTGGAACGGCCGGACTGCCGCACGTCATTGTTCGCTTTTACACGGTGCGCAGCCCCAAAGCAGCGCGGTGGAGCGGATTTTGGGCACTGCTATTCATCTCCTTTCTGTACCTGACAGCACCGGCGATCTCCGGATTCGCCCGCTACTACATGCTGGATTCGCTCAACGGCGCCAAAGAACAGGAACTTCCCGACTGGTTTGAAAACTGGGAACAAACGGGACTCATCCTCTGGTTTGATGACGGTGACGGAACCGTTCGGTACACCGCAAACAATGACAACGAAATCTTCCGAGCCGGAGGACTGACCGGGCCCGAGTTGGCTAAGATCAGCCGGCAGCACCAACAGTGGATCGACACCGAAGGTGCAAAAGGCGTCGACGGACGACAAACGTTAACCGGGATGGGACTTAGCGGACCGGACCGCGACATCATCGTCCTCGCCACCCCCGAGATGGCAGAGCTTTCCAACTGGATCATCGCCTTCATGGAGGCCGGAGGTCTGGCGGCAGCCCTATCCACTGCCAGCGGCCTGCTATTGGTCATCTCTTCAAGTGTCGCCCACGATCTGTATTTCAAGATCCTCAATCCCAAGGCGAGTGAGAAGCAGCGACTACTCGTGGGCCGCGGGACGATCGGCGTCGCCGTCGTCATCGCGGGACTGTTTGGAATCTATCCCCCCGGATTTGTCGGCCAAGTGGTCGCCTTCGCTTTCGGCTTTGCTGCCGCCAGTTTCTTCCCCGTCATCGTTCTCGGGATCTTCTGGAAGCGAGTGGGCACAATTCCAGCACTCTGCGGCATGGTGGCCGGGATCGGAATCACCGCATTCTACGTTATCAGCGTCGTCTTCTTTGAAATGCCAAAATGGACTCTGGGAATCAGTGAGCAAGGTATCGATCCTCAGGGGTTTGGAACCGTTGGGATGGTGGTCAATCTCATCGTAACGATTTCACTTACGCCGCTATTCCCACCTCCGTCGAAGAAAGTCCAGGCCCTGGTGGACCAAGTACGCGAGCCCGAAGGCTGGTCCCCTCCGATCAATATTGACGAAAGTGCCGAGCACTGAGGCGAGTCGTACCCGGTGTCGGGTTTGAACAGAGCCTAGCCGACGATACGCGACCTTCCCCGCAGCCGATCCACCCAACGGTTCAGGCGGCGGGCGGGCGTGCACACCGTTCCAGTCACGAATTCACCCGGGACCGTTACAGAGCCCGAAGGATTTCCCAAAATCCTCCGAACGAAATATTGCAATCAAGGTAGGGATGCCTACCTTCCGGTTGTAGCCGATCTGGATATCTTTATTTACTGATTTTTTTCGCATTCCAAGAACCGCAATGCCGCCTCCCCCTCCTTCATCCTCCAGCCGGCAAGGAATCTATCGCAAGCCTGCATTGCTGGCCCGCAAGTCTCAGGAGATGGATCAGATTCCACGAATCATCCCGTCGTACGGGTGGTTGTTCATTCTCGGTATAATTGTATTCCTGGTGGGCGTCCTGGTCTGGAGTATCGTGGGACGAGTACCGACAACGGTTTCGGGCCGGGGCATATTGATCAGCGGCGGGAACTTACCTTCGATCACCGCCCAAGGGCAGGGGCAAATCTCAGAAATACTCGTCGAAATTGGCGATAAGGTGTCGCCGGGCCAAGTGGTCGCCCACGTAAATCAGCCGATCCTGAAAGCACAGATCAGGACTCAGGAAATTATTATCAAGAGCCTACAAACCCGTTTGGAAACGGTTACGGCCCAGATGAACTCCCTATTGAGTTCGCAATCAAAGTTCCTCGAGAAGCAAGAAGCCACCGCCAAAACGACGATCAACGATTACAAGAGCCAGATTGAATCTTTGCAAAAGGTAGTCACGGCACAGGAGAAGCTACTCGCCGACGGACTCATCCCACTGACGACCTACATCGACTCGCAGACCCTACTGGATACCACTCAGATCGCACTCCTCACCGCGGAGAACACGCTCCAGATGATCCTTTCCGAAGATCTCGACAATCAAGCGACCGCCGACACCAATATTTTCGAAGCGCAATTAAACCTGGAGACAGAGAAGGCCACGCTCACTGAACTCCAATCCCAACTCGCGGAAGGAGCCGCTGTCGTCAGTACGATATCCGGAACGATCGTGGAGATCAACGTGGCCATTGGCGGGGAAGTCACCATCGGGCAACCCGTCTTTTCGGTGGAAAGAACCGATGAGGAGCTCTCTGCAATACTCTATTTCATCGCGGGCCCGGGGAAACGAATCATGCCCGGCATGACCGCCCAGGTGTCGCCGGATACTGTGACCGTCGATCAGTACGGATTCATCGTGGGCGATGTCACCTACGTATCGGATGTGCCGGCCAACGATTCGAGCATGATGGCGTACCTCTCGAACGAGACCGTGGTGCAATCGCTTACGCTGACTGGACCCCAGGTTCAAGTTCTGGCGAAACTGCGCAAGAACCCGAATACGACGAGCGGCTTCGAGTGGTCATCGTCCACCGGGCCGGACCGGGAAGTGCCATCCGGGACCATGGCTGTTGGACGAGTGATTGTCGATGAACAGCCACCGATCACTCTCCTGATTCCGATCCTCAAAGATCTGTTCGGTATCGTAAACTAGGAACGTGGCGCGGATACTCAAAATATTGCGACTTCTCCGCCTCGCAAATCGTGGCCGGAAGAAGACGGATGCCTCGGATAGGATAGAGTTTCCCGCGTCGAAGTGGAAGCGGGTCAAAACCCCGCCAGCCATAAAAATCGAATCTGCTGAAGGGGCGGCGGTCATCCTGCGAAGCATCCTCGAACACTACGGCCGCTACATAACGATTGAGGAGGCACGGCAGGCGGTAAAGATTTCCCGATCCGGGACCAACGCGGACGACTTTATCAAGGCGGCCGAAAGTTTTGGTCTGGAAGCCAACGGATGGAGCGTCGAAATGGAGGACCTATCGAAGATTCGGCCGCCGTTCATCATGTTCTGGAGCTTCCGTCACTACCTGATTGTTGAAGGCGCCACTCGCTATGGACTCTATATCAACGATCCACGAACCGGGCCCCAGAAAGTTTCCTCCGAAGAAGTAGATCGAAATTTTACCGGGGTCGTGCTCACGATGTACCCTGGGGAGAACTTCCAGCGCGGCGGGGAAAAACCCAATCTGGTAAAGTCTATCCTCAAGCGGTTCCCACTGGGAGGCAAAGCAGCACTCGCGTTTCTCGTCGCCGCCGGGATCGCCATTGTCACGGTTGGACTCTACCCACCTATTTTCCAACGGATCTTCGTCGACAAATTCCTAGGGGCTCACCTCGACGCCGACTGGGTTGTGCCGATGCTCTGGATCATGGGCCTCGCTGCGGTACTTGTCGCACTGATCCAGTGGCTCAAGTCCTACGTTCTCGTTCGATTTTGGATCCAACTATCGATGCAGATGGAGGGCAGATTCCTCTGGCACATGCTGCACCTACCCCTCTCCTTCTTCAACGGAAGGTTTGCCGGTGACCTCGCTCACCGGACGGTAAGCAACGCCAAGGTGGCCTCGCTCCTTACCGGGCAACTGGCTGAGACGCTCATCAACATGTTGACGATCCTGCCCTATGCCCTGCTTCTGCTGTCCTACAACTGGGTTCTCGCGGTGATCGGTTTCGTTATCGCGGCCGTCAACATGATCGTACTCAAGATGGTCGCAAGGATGCGAACCTCTCGCAACACGACCTATCTCCAGCAACAGGGCATTCTCAACGGGACGATCATCGCCGGCATTATGAACATTGAAACGATCAAAGCCGCGGGAGGTGAGAACCACCTGTTCCAACGGCTAGTGGGCACCCAGTCCCGGATCGTTACAATGAAACAGGAATTGGTCGCCCTGACACAGATTCTCCGGCAGGCGCCCCTATTTCTCAATCAAATCAACGTCACTGCAATGTTGGTTCTGGGTGGATACATGATCATCAGCGGAGATTTCACGATCGGCTACCTCGTTGCCTTCCAAGCCTTCATGGCCTCCTTCACCCGACCATTCGCTGAACTAACCCTCCTCGGCGCTCAGGTGCAAACTGCCTCGGGGGAGATTTACCGGTTGGATGATGTGCTGTCGGAACCGACTGAACATCCCGAAACAGAACATTTGGAACTGCCGGATCGAAGTCCCGACCAGATCGGCGAGATCGAGCTTCGCAATGTCACCTTTGGCTACGACCGCGAATCGCCACCGCTCCTCGACAACATCTGCCTGACCATCCGGCCCGGATGCAAAACGGCCTTGGTCGGCGCGTCCGGCTGCGGAAAATCGACGCTCATCTCACTCGTCATGGGGCTGATTGAGCCTTGGTCCGGCGAAGTACTCTTCGATGGGGTACCACGCCAGGAGTGGCCCCGTGCAGAGCTCGGAAAACGCCTCGGGTACGTCAGCCAAGAAGTATTCCTCTTTTCGGGCACCATCATCAGCAATCTGACCTTCACGAATCCCGCCACGGCCTTGACCGATGTTACCCAAGCCTGCCGCGACGCCTGTATCCACGATGACATCACCTCCAAAACCGGTGGCTACAAGTCGCCCGTACTGACGGGGGGCAAGAATCTAAGTGGCGGCCAATGCCAGCGGCTCGAGATTGCCCGTGCCTTGGCACAAAACCCAGCCTATCTGATTCTGGATGAGGCGACAAGTGCACTCGATACAGTCACAGAGGAGAAGGTAAGCCAGAACATCGATAAACGGGGGATCAGTTGCCTGGTCGCCGCCCACCGCCTGAGTACGATTCGAGACTGCCAAGAGATCATCGTTTTGGATCACGGGCAGATCATAGAGCGGGGAACTCACCAGGAACTTCTAGCCAAGAATGGGCGCTACGCGGAGCTACTCGACACATGAGCGAACCGAGCCGTAAAGAATGGAAGATGCCGAGTCGCTTCTCTGCCGGAGCCTCTCAGGTCCTCGGCCGCACGTCTTACTCGATCCTGCCTGCAGAGGGCCCGGGAAATGAGAGTATTCTGGCATCCCTTCGGTGTTTAACTTCCTTCCTCGCGATCAATCCACCGACGGCTCGCATCCCCGATAGCGAAGCGGACCGCGAAGAGATCGTCAGCCAGGCTCTTCAGTCCATGGGCATCCGAGGACGTCAGGTGTCACTGCAGCACGATTGGCACCGCTCGGACTCCGGCCCGCTGCTAGGATTTCTTAAAAAAGACGGCCGGGCGGTCGCACTCATCCCCACTCACGGATCATCTGCCTATCGAATCATCGATCCTGTAGATGAAACTGACCTTCCGGTTACCGATGAGATCGCTGCGGGCCTGGAACTGTCGGGCTGGACCGTCTTCCGACCGCTCCCCGAAGGACCGGTCACGATTTGGAGTTTATTCAAACAGGGATTCCGCGGTCAGGTACGCGACATCCTCTGGATATTCTTTGCAGCACTGTTTGCGGCTCTTCTGAGTCTGCTCACGCCGATCATGACCGACGTGATCGTGGATACGATTGTTCCCACGGCGCAGGTCCAGCAGCTGATCTACATCGGGGCGGCAATGGTACTCGCCGCCGTAGTAACGGTCCTCTTCAACATCACCTCGGCCATCGCAATTCTACGAATCGAAGGGAAGGCGGAGCTCTCTCTTCAATCGGCAGTATGGGACCGGCTTCTTCACCTGCGGATGAACTTCTTCGAGCACTACTCTGCTGGAGATCTCGCCAGACGAGTCGATGGGATTGATCAGATGCGCAACACCGTGTCCGAGACGATATCCAAATATATACTTGGGGCCGTCTTCTCGCTGGTGAACCTGATTCTAATCCTCTTCTACAGTTGGAAGCTGGCGATTCTCGCAGTCGTCCTCTGTTTGGTCGCCATGGCAGTTGACGTCGTAGTCGCTGTATTACAGATCAAATACCAGAGGATTGCCCTGAACCTTGGCGGGCAAATTGCCAACCGCATTTATGAGATCCTCAACGGGATTACCAAGTGGAAAGCCTCGGCCAGCGAGCCCGTTGCGATGGATTGGTGGAGCGAGCTCTTTTTCCCGCAGCAACGAGCCAACAAGGCGATGGGGATGATTCGCTCGGCGGGCAGGGCTTTCGATATGGCCTACCCCATCGTCACCTCACTGTTCAACTACGCGATCTTTTACTTTTTCCTCAGCATGACGATGACCGCCGGGGATTTCCTTGGCTACAATGCTGCCTTCACGCAGATGCTCATCGCCCTTCTGACTGCCTCGGGGGCAACCACCGCTATCGTTAAACTCGGCCCCCTCCTGGAGCGCTTGAATCCGGTTCTCAAAGCGGAAGAAGAAACCCTCTCACAGGGGCAGCCCGCGGATACCCTCTCCGGCTCCATCGAAGTCGATAACATCTCTTTCCGCTACAACCCGGAGGAGGAGGACATTTTCCACAAAGTCTCGTTCAAGGTAAATCCCGGCGAGATGGTAGCCATTGTGGGGGGAAGTGGATCTGGAAAATCGACTCTGCTCAAGCTCCTCCTCGGTTTTGAAACTCCGACCCAAGGAACGATCGAGTACGATGGCTCAAATCTGGACCAACTCGATATCTCCACAGTACGGCAGCAGCTCGGGGTCGTCCTCCAGCACCAGAATATTTTCATGGGTGACATCTTTACCAACATTGTTGGTTCCCGGCCACTGACCGAGGAACAAGCAATGGAGGCCGCCGAAAAAGCGGGGATTAAGGACGACATCGAAAGACTCCCGATGAAGATGAGAACCATGATTTCACAATCTGGCGGGACCTTCTCGGGTGGGCAGCTACAGCGAATCTTTATCGCACGGGCCCTTGCGAGCGAACCGAGGATTCTTCTATTCGACGAGGCCACAAGCGCTCTCGACAACGAGTCTCAAGCCATCGTTTCCAAGAATATTGAATCGATGAATATCACTCGGATCGTAATCGCCCACCGATTGAGTACGATCCGGAACGCTGACCGAATTCTCGTTCTTCACAATAAAACGATCTCCGAAGAGGGAACCTTTGAAGAATTGATGGCTCAGAAAGGGTTCTTCTACGAACTTGCCAACCGCCAAATCGGTTAGATTCTGAATACAAGATAGGATGTTTACTCGAATCACATGGATCTACCGGTATTGCGCAGTAGCGATGGCACTACTGATCAGTAGCGTATCCGCGGAGGAGAACGGGACAACTGACAGTCCACCCAAGGTCGATGAGGATCTCGCAAAGGAAGCCAATCAGCTGACTCAATTATCCGATCCCGACTTGAAAGATATTAAGGCAATGCCGCCGGGGATCGGCGGAGAACGGGACATTAGCCTAAAGCAAGCCATCGCCCTCTTGCTGAGAAAGAGCCCGGTTCTCAGCGTCAGCGAATCGGCGGTAGACCTCGCCGAGGGCCAGTTGACAGAGGCGATCGGAGCGTTCGACCCGGTAGTCCAGTCCACGATTCAAGCACTCTACTCGGAAGCCACTCAAAACAGTTCATTCACCAACCCGTATCTTTCCAACATCCAGAACAACCCGCCGCTTCTGTACAACTCAAGCACACTCTCGGACAATCAGATCAAAGCGAGTGCCGGGATGACCAAACTATTTCGAAACGGCCTTTCAGCCGGACCGTTTCTCGGCTTCACTTCCGACACGGGCGAGAACCAGATTTCAGAAAACGCGGACGCCTTTCTCGGCGTCTTTGTCAACGTACCACTCCTGCGCAACCTCGGTGAAGACTCCCAGTACACCACCCTGGAAAAAGCGGCTCGAATTGAAGCAGATGTCGCAAAACTCAATCTCGAATACACGATCTCGACTCAGATATTGACGTTGCTCAATGAATACTGGGACCTCCGGTCTGCACAGGACGCGGTCAAGGTGGCCCAGATCAACGAGATTGATGGGAAAAAGCTCGTCGGCCTCACCGAAGCACTCGTTCAGGGATACGTGGTTCCCTCGATTCAGATTGATCAGGCTAAAGCGAATCTCGAACAATTCAGCACCCAGAAGATCGCGGCCCGGCAGGCTCAATCGAGGGCGAGCCAGACCCTTGCCATCACCTTGGGGTTCAGTCCAATGGAACTCTTCGACGAACCGGTGGCCACCGATGATTTCCCCAATCCGAATGACACGAAAATAGACAATGAGGTGGTCAAAGAACTGGTTCATCTGGCCCTCGCCCGACGGGCCGATCTAAAAGCCGCGCAGATGACCACTCAAGCCGCTCAAATCCTCGTCCGGGGTGCTCGCAATGCGACTCTGCCTCAGGTAGACTTTGCCATTGGTGCGGGCGGTATTTCCGACGGAACTACCAACAATTCAATCAACGACACCAGCGATACGAACGAGCTCGGGGTGGGAATCGGAGCTTCATTGACGATTGATTGGCCCACCCTCAATAACACCGCGAAGGGACTACTGGCACAGCAATTGGCCACCCTCGGTCAGTCTAGGGCTCAGGAATTGCTGACCCAAAGCGAAGTGGCTTCGGATGTTATCCTTGCGGCCAAAGGGCTTCTCAACGCCCGCAATGCTCTCGTGGAAACGACCGAGGCCGTCAAGAATCAGCGTAAATCGCTGGCCGCACAACAGGAGATGTTTACGATGGGGATGACCTCTCTGGTTGAAGTCATCACCACCCAGACCAGTCTCTCTGCAATTGAGATGGACCTGATCGAAGCCAAGGCTGGATACGCGACCGCGATAGCTCAAATGAGGCACGCTACTGGCACCCTGCTTCCGGAACCCAAAAACAACCGGTATGAGTTCGATACCTCTACCCTCCTGCAGATCCCTGATCCAGGCGAACTCGTACGGCCGGATACTCCCATTCTCACGGACTCACAAATATCGGCAACGCCCTAGCGGGACGTCGCTGGAAAAATGTAAGTCCGGAGGCACTCACAAAACCGGCAGTCTATAGTTCGCGCTTGCGGCGAAATTCCGTGGGACTCTGGCCAGTGATCCTCTTAAAGCTCCGGTTGAATTGCGAAATCGATTCGAAACCGACCTCAAAAGCGATCTCGCTCACAAGAAAATTCCGGTTTGCGAGGAGCGTTTTCGCCTTTTCAATCCGAACCCGGGACAGGTAATCAGTGAAGGTAATCCGAGTCGCTTGTTTAAAAATCTTACAGAAATGCCGGGTACTGGCATTCACGGCGCGCGCCGCATCATTCAGCGAAATCTGGTCTTGATAGCGGCGATTGATATAATTTTTCGCATTCACAACCAAAGTCGGATCGGTCTCACTTTCCTCGACCGCAATGCTATTGGAGATGGTCGCGAGATGCTCGGCGAACGTGGAAAGGAGCGCGATCATGGCCTCATACTGCCCTCGATCCAGGACCTTGGTATTAAAATATGCTTCGCGCAGTTCTTTGAGGTTCACCTCGCTACCCCATTTCAAAATCTGCTTGGTGGCGTGACTAAACTCTGATTCTTCAGGTCGGTGCAGTAGAACCTGGCCCGTCTGCAGAAAAGCGATCAGTTGGTCACCGACCCGAATCGGCACCGCTGTATCACAAAGTCCCGCAAAGCAGTGCAAACTGCGAGGCTCGAGGCCCGCTTCTTGTTCCAATTGCTCCTGCATCTTAATGCAGTTCGCACATCCCATATTCGTTCGCCCGACCAAGCGGCAAAACTCATTTTCGTCCGGCTTACCCGCCAATGCATTCTCATAGGATTGGATTGGCCGAATGGCGAGCGGCAGTCCGGTCGCCTTGCGAAAGGCGGATTGATAGTCCTTGAAAATCTGAGTCTCCTCCAGCAGCCGTGCCGCCGCCTTTGCGCGCGGTTCAGTCTCCCCAGGAAGGGGGTCCTCTCGGTTCGGATTCTCAAAAGAAATCATACTCAGCTATCGGCGAAAAATTGCGCAATCTTGGTCAGGATATGCGGAGACAATCTAAGCCGTGGTATGAGAAAATCAACCCATCAGAGAACCTCATCACAGTGACCTTTCATCGTGCTCCGAATTCCTTAACTACCAACAGAATACAAAATCAACTACTCCGCCCTGCAGCCGGCACCATTTGCGGGAAGAGTCACTGAATCCGCACCGATCCATCCGATGGAAATATTACTTCTCACCATTTTTCTCAGCACCCTCCTTTCAGGCCTGTTTCTCTACCTGTTCTATAGGAGTCGCAAATTTGATCATCACCGAAGCGCCGAGCAGGAGTCTCTCCGCCCGTTCGCAGTAGAATCTCCCGTAAAATCCAACCGAAAGTGAGTACTTCCCAGACCCATCCTACTAATACCGTCACCACGATCGAATACGACGACAGTTCCGTCCGTTGGTTTCTGGTAGCCTCCGTATTCTGGGCCCTGGTTGGGCTCGGTGCGGGTGTCCTGATCGCTTCTCAGCTGAATTTCTGGAGAATGAATTTCAACATGGAGTGGCTGACCTTTGGCCGGCTTCGCCCTCTCCACACAAACGCGGCGATCTTTGCCTTTGTGGGGAACATGATGTTTGCGGGGATCTACTACTCAACGCAGCGCCTATGCCGCTGCCGACTGGGAAGCGATCTACTGACCAAGATCCACTTCTGGGGTTGGCAAGGGATCATCATCCTCGCGGCGATCACCCTGCCGTTGGGCTACAGCCGCGGCAAAGAGTACGCTGAACTCATCTGGCCGATCAACATTCTCGTGGCGGTGATTTGGTTAGTCTTCGCAGCGAACTTCTTTCTGACCCTCGCCAAACGAAACGAAAAGAGCCTCTATGTGGCGATCTGGTTCTACATCGCCACCATTGTAACGGTAACGATGCTCTACGTCGTCAACCACCTCTCCTTGCCGACAAGTCTCCTTCACAGCTATCCAATATTCGGAGGGGTCCAAGACGCACTCGTCCAGTGGTGGTACGGTCACAATGCCGTAGCTTTCTTCCTGACGACTCCGATCCTCGGCATCATGTACTACTTTGTACCCAAAGCCGCGAATCGCCCCGTCTATTCCTATCGCCTCTCGGTGATCCACTTCTGGTCTCTAGTCTTCATCTACATCTGGGCAGGTCCACACCACCTACTCAACACCGCCCTACCCGATTGGCTGCAAAATCTCGGCATGCTCTTCAGTATCATGCTGTGGGCACCCTCATGGGGCGGAATGCTGAACGGTCTTCTCACCCTCCGGGGGGCCTGGGATAAGCTGCGCACCGACCCGGTGATCAAGTTTTTCGCTGCAGCAGTCACCTTCTACGGAATGGCGACCTTCGAAGGTCCCTTGCTTTCAATAAAGTCGGTCAACGCATTGTCCCACTACACGGACTGGACTATTGGCCACGTCCACGCAGGGACCCTCGGCTGGAACGGTTTCATGGCAGCCGGTATGTTCTACTGGCTCGCTCCCCGATTGTGGAACACAAAGCTCTACTCCCAATCCCTGGCAAACATGCATTTCTGGTTGGGGATGGTAGGAATCCTACTCTATGTGGCGGCCATGTGGGTTTCGGGCATTACCCAAGGACTCATGCTCAACGGGACCACAGACCAGGGCACATTGTTGAGCTACCCCAACTTCCTCGACACGCTTCAAGCAATTCGCCCCATGATGCTGTTCAGAGTAGTCGGCGGAGGTCTTTACCTAGTGGGCTTTGTCATGATGGCCTACAACCTCTGGAAAACCGCCAGGAGTGGTCAACCCGTCAACGGAACCGTACAGATCGAGACACCGAGCGGGGACAAAACAGAGGGGAACGGGAAGTTTCACGGGTTTCTCAACCCGCCCGTTATCTACAGCGTTTTGATTCTCACCTCCGCAGCGATCCTCATCTTTGGGCCGCCCAGCCTCTTCTTGGCGGGAATATTTTTCACGGCTGTATTCACTCTCACTGCACTCGCTCACTTTGAGATGAGCGGCGACAAATGGAGTAAGTGGTACGACCAAGTCCTCGAACACGGACTCACCTTTACCGTCCTGACCATTATCGCGGCGGCAATCGGTGGCATGGTGCAAATCATTCCTACTGTGACGATGGAACGGGCCGAAAACATCGAAGGCCGTCTCCAGATCCCCTACACACCACTAGAACTCGTAGGCCGTGACATCTATGTGAGCGAGGGATGCTATAACTGCCACTCGCAAATGATCCGCACCATTACACCCGATATACTGCGCTATGGTGAGTACTCACGACTGGGTGAATCGATTTACAATCATCCGTTCCAGTGGGGTTCGAAACGGACTGGACCCGACCTCGCCCGTGAAGGCGGCGAAATTCAATCCGGATCCACATACATGCGAACAGGGAAGCGTTCCAACTATTGGCACTATCTCCACCTTCTCGACCCGCGCCAGGTGTCGGATGGATCGAATATGCCCAACTACCCATGGCTCGCAACCAAGGACGCCAAGACCAGCTCATTGATGTCCAGGATCAACGCCATGCGGATCCTTGGCGTACCCTACGACATCGGAGTCTCCGAAGAAGAAATCATGTCAGAGTACGATCAACAAGCCACCGAGATCGCCGACGACTTGAAGAGCAGTGGCGCCTACGTCGACCCTGACAAGCAAATCATCGCCGTGATTGCCTACCTACAAAAGATCGGCGCCTTCGAGGTGCAAACCAAGAGCGAAGGGGTTGAGGAAGTCGTGGAAACGGCAGCCAATCACCCTCAACCAACAGAAACCCACTAAATTATTCCCTCTCATGTTTAAGCGTATCGTCTACGACAATTGGACCCAAATTGTCCCTATCATCTCCTTTTGGCTAACCTTTGGCGTATTTCTGGCCATCACATTGAGAGCTCTTTTCTACAAGAAGGACTATATCCGCCACATGGGAAACCTTCCCCTCGATGAGTCCCCGCGCGAAACCAATTCAAAAAAATGAGCAACGAAGAACAGAAGGATCTGCCCAAAGGCGTTGTTCTCAAAGAACACAGTTACGATGGTATTCAGGAGTATGACCAGCGACTGCCGAGGTGGTGGCTGCTTACACTCTACGGTGCGATCATTTTCTCGGCTGTGTTTTTCATGATCGATAAATACTACTCCGGTTCGGAATCGAGCTCCGAGCGTGTCGAATCGGAACTCAGACAGATCAATGCCATCCGATTGGCAAGTTCCATCGATGTCTCAGACAACGAGATGTATTGGGAGATGAGTCAGATTTCAACATTCACCGAGTCCGGTGAGAAGTTGTTTCAGTCGACCTGCAGCGCCTGTCACGGAGCCAACCTCGAAGGGGGAATTGGCTTTAATCTCGTCGACGGGGAATGGATCCATGGAGCAGCCCCTAGCGAAATCTATCAAACCATCTACGACGGGGTTCCGAACACAGGTATGCAGGCATGGGGAACCACTCTTGGACAGAAACGCATCACCGAAATCGTTGCCTTTATTCTGAGCAAAAACGACGAAACATCCATGCGAGCTTCGGCCGCGCAAGAGCAATAGCCCGTGCCTTCACCCAAGAGCAGTAAGAAACCGTCCAGAGAATCCGTTACAACGATCAACCAAGACGGCTCCCGGTTCTTTCTCCATCCCGCCGATGTATGGGGGAAGTATACATTTTTCCGGAGACTGACCGCGGTCCTGCTGATTGCTGTCTATATTCTGCTCCCTTGGATTCCGGTAAACGGATACCCGGCGGTCTTTCTGGACGTAGCGAATCTTCGGTTCCATCTCTTCGGACTTACATTCGCTGTTCAGGACCTGTGGCTGGCATTTTTCTTTATCACCGGCGTAGGATATCTCCTCTATGTATTGACCGCTCTTTTCGGAAGAGTTTGGTGTGGCTGGGCCTGCCCGCAAACGGTCTTTCTCGAACACGTCTACCGGCGCATAGAAAGGCTCTTGGAAGGAAATCGTGCGAAACGAAAGATGCTCGATCGCAAGGGCTGGGATTTTCATAAGACCAGCCTTCGGATCATTAAGCACACGCTCTTTCTCTTGGTGTCGTTACTGATCGCCAATATTTTTCTCTCGTACTTCGTCTCACTGCCCAGTCTCTACGGGATGATCACCCACAACCCCCTCGAGCACTGGAGCCTATTTCTCTTCGTCCTCGCTGCGACCGGGGTCATCTATTTCAACTTTTCCTGGTTCCGCGAGCAACTCTGCCTGGTCATCTGCCCATACGGACGGCTCCAATCGGCTCTTATCGATGATGATTCCGTAATCATTGGTTATGACGAAGCGCGCGGTGAACCGAGAGGCCCGGCAAAGAAATCGGGGATCGGCGACTGCATCAATTGCAGGCGATGTGTAGAGGTCTGCCCGACTGGGATTGATATTCGCCAAGGTTTGCAGATCGAGTGCATCGGTTGCGCCAATTGTATCGATGCCTGCAATGATATCATGGGGAAACTGGGACGTGAACCCGGCCTGGTCCGCTACGACTCGTTCAACGGGCTCACGGGAAAAGCGAAGCGAGTTTTAAGACCGCGTATTTTTCTCTACGGGATCCTGCTCTTACTGGGTTTTGTGGCGATGACGTTCTCGGCCAGCAGGCTAAAGAGTGCGAATATGAACGTGGTCCGGATGACGGGCTCACCGTTTTTCGTCTCCGATTCAGGAGTACGAAATCAATACATGGTCCGCATCATCAATAAGGCCACTCAATCAAAAATCTTCCAACTGAGAGCCAGCGCTGCCGATCTCAACATCCGGACAGACGGAGGCACGAATATCGAGGTGGAGCCGATGAGTGAAGTTGTCCAACCACTGGTCGTCAGTATCGATCAAGATGCCTTTCCCGGGAAATTCCCTGTGAGGATCGAGCTGGTCTCTCCCGATGGAACGATCCTCAGCGTCCGGGAGACAGAATTCCTCGGTCCAGACCCACGGTTTTTTCAGAATCATGAGTGACAAACGAAAAACGAAATCCTTCAATTTTTCGCTCTGGCTTCCGGTAACGTTCGCATTCGTTCTCCTGATCGCAGCATGGGTGACGATCATTGTAATCGCGCAATCAACATCACCTGAGCAATTACCGCCATCGCTCCCCACCGGCAAATCGGATTCGCCCTAATCGCGGCGCTATGCCTACGAAATCACAGACGACCTGCGACCATTGCCATTCCCCGTTTGAACCCAAATCCAACGAGCGTTTTTGCTGCCAGGGCTGCGAATACGTGTACCGCCTTTTACATGACGTCGGTTTCACTCGATTCTATGACCTAAAAGGGACGAAGCCCACTCCCCCAATCGGATCGAAGGCATTCCAGCGAGCGGATTTTACGTGGATCGCCGATGAGGTTGATCGCATTGAGGGGCACCATTCTTCGAAGGACTGCGAGAGTAGTTTCGGGGTGCGGGGAATTTCTTGCCTCGGTTGTGTCTGGCTCATTGAGGCCGTTTTCCAAGCACAAGGCGGGACTCAATCCATTGCAATTGATACCAGTCGGGGTTCCGTGCGAGTCTACTGGAATCGGGGAAAGTTTGATGCGATTCGATTCGCCGAGGAATTGCAAAAACTGGGCTATGAACTGGTTCCTGATACCGGAGGACAGAGTCAATCAACGAAATCCAGTATACTTTCCCAACGCATTGGAGTCTGCGGTTTTTTACTATTGAACACGATGTTGTTCACACTCCCGACATACCTGGGGATGTCGTCCGACTATTTCCTCTACCCCATTTTCTCGATCCTCTCCGCAATGTTCGCGACATTTAGTTTTCTCATCGGAGGAAGCTACTTCTTCGAGAGAACCATTCAGACACTTCGGCACAGAGCCCTGTCTATTGATTTCCCGGTCGCCCTCGGCCTTATCGTCGCCTATCTCGGTTCCCTCATCGGTTGGCTGAATGGGGCAAGCGACCTGATCTACTTCGATTTCGTAGCGACCTTCGTCTTTTTGATGTTATGCGGACGATGGTTGCAGGAATTCGCACTTGAGAAAAACCAAAGCCATTTGAATCGGCGACGCCCCGAGAATCAATACGTCACCCTCTATGGCGGTCCAGAAGATGGCTCGCCCAAGGCGGTAGAGAACGTCCGTCGCGGCGACGAATACTTAGTGAAACCCGGAGAGATCAATCCGGTGAGTGCGAGAGTCCACAATGAAGCATCATTCAGCCTTGAATGGATCAACGGAGAACCGGACCCCGTTACCTGGGGCCCTCAGCAACTCGCACCAGCAGGCGCCATCAACGTCGGCCTTTCCGCAGTTCCGATGACGGCGGATGAACCTTGGGCAGAGAGCCTACTGGCACGGCTTCTCGCACCGGGAGAGGCGGCTTTCCAATCCCGGAAACTCCAACGAGTCATCTCTGTCTATATCGCCCTCGTACTCGCCTTCGCTTTAACTGGCGGGGCCATCTGGTACTTTCTCAGCGGCAGCTTCATGCGATCCCTCCAGGTTTTGATATCGGTGCTGATCGTATCCTGCCCCTGCGCCTTGGGTATCGCTCTGCCCATGACAAACGAGATGTGCCAGTCGAGGCTTCGCAGGCTCGGGCTTTTCATCCGCAATCATTCGATCTGGGAGCGCTTGCGGAGCGTTCGAACGATCGTCTTTGACAAAACGGGAACCCTAACCCTGGATACACCCCGACTCATTAATCCCGAGAGTTTCAACAGTCTTGATGCGGACTCCCTACACGCGCTCCATTCACTCGTAGAAAAGAATCTTCACCCCAAGGCGCGCTCGATTCGAATGGAGCTATTGCTTCGGCACCCTCACCTCGAGGAAGAAGGGATCTCAAGATCGATTCAGGAAACCGTGGGGCGCGGCGTATTCTATCAATCGGAAAACGGGGATCGTTGGAGTCTGGGAAAACCGGACTGGGAGAACGGCGCGCCGAGTCCTTCGCCCTCCCCAAAAAACGATTCAGAAACCGCGCTCGCCCGAAACGGCGATATCATCACCTCCTTCCAGTTCGAAGAGGATTTGCGGGACAACACGAGGCGAACGATCCAACGCCTCCAGTCGATGGACTACAAAGTCGCGATTCTAAGTGGTGACGCATCCGCCAATGTCGACCGGATCGCCGCAGAACTCGGAATCGACTCCCCTTGGGTACGCTCTCGCTGTTCACCCGACCAAAAGGCCGCTTGGATCGATGAGCACGCGGGGAAGTCGGCCATGATGATCGGCGATGGAGCCAACGACCGATTGGCCTTCGACCAGGCAATCTGCCGTGGAACCCCTATAGTCGATCGGAGTATTCTGGAGGCGACGACCGATTACTTTTTCTTCGGCCGAAGTCTTTCCTGTCTTCCGGCCCTGATGGAACTCGCGCGTCGGCGTCACCGAATTGTCATCTCCATCTTTTCCCTCGCGATCCTCTACAATTTGATCGCTATAACGCTATGCCTTGCCGGCGCGATGCACCCACTCCTGGCGGCGGTCCTGATGCCCCTCAGTTCCATTGCATCCATGATCATCCCACTCTACGGGATCCCTCACGAAACGGTTGCCCGATAGCGATCATTCCTGTCCCGCCTTCGATCTACATACCACAACGAGACGATGAATATTCCCGCCAATCTAATCGAAAAATACAACCGACCCGGACCTCGCTACACCTCCTACCCGACCGCGGTCCATTTTACGGAAGTAGATGATCCTAGCAGCATACTGACGTCTACCTACGAATCCAAAGATCCACTCTCGCTCTACTTCCACTTGCCGTTCTGCGAAACTCTCTGCTGGTTCTGCGGTTGCAACACCATCATCACAAAAGACCGAAGTCAGGTGGCAGGCTATCGGGCTCTCCTCGACCGGGAGATGGATCTCTACAACCATTTCATTCAACCCGACCGAAAGGTTCGACAACTTCATTTTGGCGGTGGCACACCAAACTTCTTTCCGCCGGAGGAGATCTGCCGATTGGGGCATTCGATCCATGAGCATTTCTCATTCTCCGACGACGCCGAATGCTCTGTCGAGCTAGCGCCTGCCCACCTGAGTGAGGAACAAGTGAAAGCGTTTGCTTCGATTGGGGTAAGGCGGGCCTCCTTCGGCATTCAAGACGTAGATCCCACTGTCCAAAAATCGATCCACCGCATTCAATCGCCCAAAGCCAACCAGGATACGATGGAGTGGCTCCGCAAATATGAATTTGAATCGGTCAACGTCGATCTGATCTACGGCCTCCCTGGGCAGACTGTAGATTCGTTTCGTAGAACCCTCGAAAGCGTACTCGCCCTGAATCCCGACCGACTGGCCGTTTTCAGCTACGCCCATGTGCCATGGATTAAACCCGCCCAGAAGATGCTCGAACGGGCTGGCCTACCCACCGCAAATGAGAAAATTGAGCTACTCCGCCTCATCGTCAGCACGCTCACGTCGAGAGGATACCAGTACATCGGAATGGACCATTTCGCTAAGCCCGATGATGAACTTGTCATCGCCCAAAAGAAAAAGTCACTCCAGCGCAACTTCCAGGGATACAGTACGCTGGCAGGGCTTGAGATCGCTGCGTTTGGAATCTCATCGATATCTCAGACCGATACATCTTACCGGCAAAACTACAAGGACCTCCTCTCCTACAAATCGGCCTTGGAGCAGGGAAGGCTCCCCATCGAGAAAGGCTGCGAACTGACGCGTGAGGATCAAATCTGCCGGGACGCCATTCATCAGCTCATGTGCAACCTGGAGATCGATCGCAATTTATTCAGTAGACGGTGGGAAATTAATTTCAATGAATTCTTTGTCGGGATCGAGGAGAGACTTGAGGAACTGGCCGCCGATTCCTTGATCCACGATGACGGTTCAAAAATCAAAGTACTGGAGCTCGGTCGATTCTTCCTCCGAAACATCGCCATGTGCTTCGACAGAGACCTCCAGGATGTCGACAATCTCTACTCTCGAACGGTCTAGCACTCCAAAAGCAACCCAGCCGATCCCACCCCGCATAAACGGTGAAGCGCAGCCATCGAGATACTTCTGCAAGAACACCAGCGACAGTGAGTCGATTGGATCGACAGAGATTCAAAGTGCGTCCCAACCGACGGCGACAGCCCCTGACACGCTGTCGCTTGCCAAGGGCCCGAAGGTCATTGCACCGATTGAGCGAACGCAGAAGGAGTCAGAGTGATTCCGCGACGTTCCAACAGAGACCCTTCCGCCAGATAGAGTTCCACCTGAGCAATGCGATACTGCACGATCGCACGCACCTGCTCGATCTCTGCCTCCAGCAAGTCTCGCTGAACTTGAGCCAATTGAAGCGAAGTCCCCGCCCCAAACTCCAGACGATCCTTCTCGGCTTGAACAGACAGATTTTGAAGCGCCACCGTGGCGGCGGTCGCACCGATCTGTCGGCGCACCCGTTCGAGCTCATTGGCAGCCAATAAAACGTCGGTCCGAATCACTCGCCTGAGGTTGCGGATCGACTGGAGGGCTTGATCGCGACTCGCACGGGCAGCAAGGCGCTCCCCACGACTGACACGGTTCCCCAACGCATACTCAAACTCCGCGCCGATGGTCCAATCATAATTATCCCCGTCAAGATTCTTGAATGAATCCGTAAAGCTCCCCGCGTAACCAGTTTTCCCCAGAGCCAGGAAGAAATCGAGCCGAGGAAGGAGTCCGTTCTGGGTGACCACCGTTTCAAGGCGAGCCTGATCCAAACGCAACTCCGACTCCCGTAGATCCGGACGACTGGCCAAGGCCAGCTCGACCCTCTCATGAATATCCTCCAGCGGCGGGGGCTCGGTCAACTGCGGTTCCGAGGTGGGCAACACTTCACCACCATCGAACACAAAGCCGTCCGGAAGAATGAGCCGGGCCAAACGAAGCCTCGACTCCTCGAGGGCACTTTGCGCATTAATCAGGTCCTGTTGGCGTAGAGCCACCTCTGCCCGTACAGCTGCGGCATCATTCTCTGGAAGAGCGCCCACTTCGATTCGCTGCTCGATCTCATCGCGCTGTTGTTCGGCTACCGCGAAAGAACGTTCAAAAATCTCGATCTCTTCCCGTGCCAGCACCCACTGCCAATAGGCAATCTCTACCTGCGCAACAAGAGACTCCCCGTATCCACGCAACTCATACTGACTGATGAGAGTATCCCACTCCGCCAATCGTATTGAGGCGAGGTTGACTACGGGGCCGAACCCCTGAAGCAATGACTGGGTCACCGTTAACCCGATCCGAGCCTCCTGTTGCTCGGGAGTGCGGTCAGAGGCGGACCGGGATTGCTCAGCAGAGAGCTCGACCTCGGTCCCCGTCGGCAGTTCCTGCCGAATCCCGACTTCCGCTACCCGTTCGCTTCCTTCGACGGAAAATTCTTCACTCGTTGAACGCGAGGTTTCCAAGAGGTTCTCCTCGCGGTTCTCGAACAACGCAAAAACGGTGGGATCGAACACTCCTCTCTCAATCTCAACAAATGCCCCCGCGATCACTGGGTTGAGCGTCTGCACCCGCAGTTCGGGATTGTTTCGCAGAGACAAGAAAACAGCCTCTTCGACCGAAACTTGATAGGTCTTCACCCCAGCTTCTTCGGTCATACTCGGAAGTTCCTGCGGCGCGACCCAATCATCGGTCTCGACCGGCTTCTCTTCCTCTTTCTCACGCTCCAACGTCTTCTCGTAATCGGGCGTAAAAACCTCCCATTGATCGACCGAGGAGCAACCGAACAAAAGCCCGACTAAGACCGAAAGGAGCGTCAACACCCTCCACGGGATCACATTTGAAACTACTTTCTTCATACCTCTTTCCCTCCCTTGTGAAAGAGTGAATAGACAGCCGGAACAAGGAAGAGCGTAATCAGGGTAGATCCGACCAGACCACCGACAACGGCCCTCGCCAGAGGCGCCTGCGCATCAGCCCCCTCACCGATCCCCAACGCCAACGGCAAAAGACCGAGCACCGTCGTGCAGCTCGTCATCAAAATGGGCCGCAACCGCCTGCGTCCCGCCTCGATCACCGCTACGTTCACCGGCATACCGCCAACCTGCAATTGGCCGGCTTGGTCAACGAGAAGAATTGCGTTATTCACGACGATCCCTCCCAACATGATACAGCCGATCGCCGATTGGAGATTCAAGGTTGTGTCGGTCAAATACAATGTCAGGACAACGCCGATCGCAGCCATCGGGACGGAAAACATGACGACCAGTGGATTTCGGAATGACTCGTATTGGCAGGCCAAAACCATATACACCAGAAGAACGGCCAACAGCAACGCGACGACCAATTCACGGAACGACTTCTGCTGCTCCTCAAAACTCCCGGACACCTTGAGATCATAACCGGTAGGCAACGGTATGGAGGAAAGCCGCTCCTCCACCATCGCAGCGACCGAACCAAGATCAGCTCCCGCTATGTTCAGACTGACTCGAGCGATCCGCTGTTGATCCTTGCGCGTTATTTCCTGAGGACCCCGATTTGAAACGGTGGTCACAAGGTTGCGCAGTGCCACCTCGCCAGCGGCGGGAGTAGCCAGTGTCAGGTCCAACACTTCCTCGATACTGCGTCGCTCAGCGTCCTTCAATTGGACAAAAATCCGGAAGGAATTCCCTTCTTTTCGGAATTCGCCGGCATCCGACCCGGCTATGGCAGTCTCGATCAATCGGGCGACATCCTCCACACTAAGCCCCAGATCCGCGACCCGCTCCCGATCGATCCGAATCTCCTGCTGAGGAATCCCCTCGGTAATACTGCGGGTTACATCCGTGATGCCGGGAACATCCTGAACGGCTGCTTCAACAGCCTTTCCCAATGCGGCGAGGACCTGAAAATCATAACCCCGTATTTCCACGGTGAGTCCTTCGTCCCCTCCCAAAAGTCGGTCGAGAAGAAACTGCCCCTGGGGCGCTCTCGTCCGAATCTCCATCCCGGGAACCTTCCCGTCCAGTCGCTCACGAATATCTTCTGCGATCTCGATATTGGACCGAGTCCTCTGCCCCGCAGGAGTTAGCGAAATACGAATCTCACCCTCGCCGTCGCGCACGCTGACCACCGAAGATACCTTCTCGGGCACTGCCTCCATTACGATTGCTTCGATCTTCTCCGTCTGTTCGTTGACAAGGTCCAATCTGGTTCCCACCTCCATCTTTCCGGTCACCCGAACCTCTCCTTCATCGCTGGGCGGCAAAAACTCTGATCCGAGATAAGGCACCAATAAAAGGGACGCCGCCAGCATGGCAGAGGAGACAAACAATACCCCCCATCGGCGGCTCAAAGCGGACCTCAATCCACTCTTGTAATGATTCTCCAACCACCGGAATCCGCGCTCAGAAAACTCTACTGCCCGCGACGCCAAACCTCCCTTGGACGCCTCTTCCTTCTCCCGACTTCTCAGAAACCGAGAGGACAGCATTGGGACCAAACTCAGCGAAACTAGAAGCGAGCACAATAGGGAGAATACAATTACCGATGCCAGATCTCGAAAGAGCACCCCCGAAACACCCTGTACGAAGACAACCGGGAGAAAGATAACCAACGTAGTGATCGTACTCGCGACAATCGCTGATGCGACCTCCACGGTACCTTCTTCCGCGGCAACCATCCGCGTCTCTCCATTCTCTTCCCGGCGCCGGAATATGTTTTCCAGTACGACAATCGAGCTGTCCACCATCATCCCCACTCCGAGAGCGAGCCCGCCCAGCGTCATCAAATTGATCGTAAAACCCAGGAAATAGATCATCGCGAAGGTAGCGAGAATCGAGATGGGAATTGCGAGTGAGATGATAATGGTACTGCGCAGATTTCGCAGAAAAAATAGCAATACGAGAACAGCCAGGCCCCCGCCATACAGAACAGACCGGCCAACATTCTCGATGGAGCGCTGGATAAAATTCCCTTGGTTGATCACAGGCACGACCTTGATCTGCGGAAAGGACTCATTGATCTCGTCGATCTCGGCCAGAATTCTTTGCGCAACCTCCACGGTATTCGATCCGGCCTTCTTCCGGATCGCTATCCGCATACCCCGTTCGCCGTTGATCCGGATGTTTCGGGTCAGCTTGGTAAACGTGTCTTTGACGTCTGCGATCTGCCCGATCCGAACGAACCCACCATCGGGAATTCCTACGACCGTTTCCCGGATCTCATCCAGGTCCCGAAATTCAGCAGGAGCGCGCAACGTCACTTCGTAACGACCCTCCTCGATTTTCCCCGCTGGCAGGTCTAAATTGGACCGCTCGATCGCCTCGAGAACCGAGGAGAGAGAAATGCCCATCGCCCGCATTCGATCCGGGTCGACCTCTACCCGAATCTCACGGTCGAACCCTCCCCAAATATCCGCTTGGGCCACACCCGAGATTCGAGTGAATCGGTGGCGCAACTGATCTTCGACCAGCTGGGTCAATTCGACGGGATCCAACTGGCTCGAGATCCCAATGAGAACGACCGGAAACGAATCAATATCGAACTTGCTGACTCTCGGCCTGACAATATCGTCGGGCAACTCGCTCACCTCGTCTTCCAACGCCGATTGTAGATCGAGCGCTGCCTGGTCCACATCCATGCCCCAGCCAAACGTCACATTGACCCGGCTGTCTCCTTCGCTAGAGGTGGACGAAATCTCTTCTACGCCTGGGGTCGTGGCGATAATCTCCTCCACGATCTGCGTGATTGAGCGCTCCATCACCTCCGGACTGGCGCCCTCAAATGAAGTGCGCACGCTGACCGTGGGCAATTCAATACTCGGCAGTAAATCGATCTTGATTTGCCGCAACGAAACCAGACCGAGGACTACCACAATGAGACATGCCATCGTGGTGAAAACCGGACGGCGGACACTAAACCTCGGCAAGCTCACTGAGCTACTCCCACTTCCTCGAGATCCGTTACACGAACCTTTGAACCGTCATTCACAAGTTGCTGCCCCAGGGTGACCACCTCA
>CEOD01002552.1_pt1 | contig 36556 bp, 28 predicted proteins | sample 530341 | NCBI WGS metagenome assembly CEOD01 (sample SAMEA2619950, study PRJEB7988) | marine metagenome | isolation source: saline water (ENVO:00002010), including | reverse complement strand
CCCGCGGGTATGCTAATAAGGCCTCCGATACCTACCTCACAAAACTCGTTTGCACTGGAAGCGGCCAGAGAACTCAGGACTACATCATCTCTTCTTCTTAAATAACTTGAATAGGTTATGATCACCCCGAAGCCGACAGATAGGGTGAAAAATATCTGTCCAGCGGCCGCTAGCCACAGATCCGGTTCTGACAGCTGCCCAATGATCCCCTTATTCACCAGACGATACTTTTCAGGATCCGCATCGACTTTCATTTGGGCCAAGCTGATATTTTTTGCAGCAACGACCTCATTCGCATTTTCAGAATCCCAGCCCATGGGGTCACCACCATCATCGAAGGTACGTTCTTCGAGGAAAGTCTTTGTCGGATTCCACATAAAGCCCAGACCCGTCTCGACATTCCGATCCGGAAAATCTGCATCCGGTGTTCCGAGTGTGAGCACGCGGACCAAGACAATAATTGCTACGATGACGAGCGTAGGCATCGCATACTTACAAAACCACTCAATCCCTTTCGCGATACCTCGGTAGATCAGAATAAAATTGAGAGCAAAAACGGCGATAAAATACACCCCTACATGCTTCACATCGAAATGGAGCGCAGAACCGTCCGTATCGATCCCAACTAAACTTCCGAAAAAATCTTTCGCCTCGCTGGTTTGGTCAAAACCCATCACGCCTCTGAGGTAGTTGACCGCGTAGGCGAGGCACCACGCCTCAATTACCACGTAATACATATAGATGCAGACGGGAATAACGAAGGCAACGACCCCTAAATAGCGGGCCCCCATCCAATGACTCACAGAGCTAAAAATGCCTGGTGCACTATTAAAACCATAGCGTCCCCCGGCACGTCCCATCGTCCATTCCACCCAGCACACTGGCAACCCGACCAGAACAAACGACACGAAGTAAGCGATCATGAATGCTCCTCCCCCGAATTCGGCAACCTGACCTGGAAATCGAAGAAAGTTACCCAGCCCAACAGCACTTCCGGCAACGGCAAGGATCACACCCAACCGGGAAGTCCATGTCTCTTTTTGCAAACCCATGGAGTCCTAATAAAACGGAACTCCACTCCGCAAACAAGCCCTTACCCAGCGCTACAAAGCAAAATCCCCGAGCGATGAAAGGGCCTAAAACGGGCGCGAAGCCACCCACAATGTGGGCATCATTTCATCGATTAAAATGCTGCTCCGAGACTCAGCGAGAAGAGATTGAGGTTGCTCTTCATTTTTCCAGAGACACCAGCAACCGTCGTGGTCCGGTCTTCGTACAGAACATACGAATATCCGAAGCCCACATACCACATCTCCCACTTCTTGGTCAGTCCCACCGTAAACGCGTTCTGGTCCGCATCCGGAATGGTAGTGCTCAGTGTATTGTCCGGAATCGGGCTTTCAAAATACTGATAACTGCCATGAAGCCGAAGCCCGTCACCAAAGTCATAGCGAAGGCTGAGGCCGAGAGTGTACGAATCTTTCCAATCTTGCTGAATCACATTATTTCCACCGAACAAGGCCGTGTTCTGCCCAAAATCAAGGTTCAGTTCGTCGAAAGACGAGAAGCCGACCCACTCGAACTGAACTTCCGCCACTAGAGCCTCTGTAATCTTGCGGCCATACCCCAATCCAAATATCTGTGGAAAAGTAATCTCGGTATGAGCATCACCGTTCTCAGTAAATCCTAACGCCTGCGCCTCTGGAGTGAGATTTCCTATGCTCCCATCACCGGAGTAATCGACGGGGATCTCGGAACGCCAAGTAGCGACCAATCGATCCTTCTCCGTAACATCCCAAGTCACCGCGAGATTGGCGCCGACGCCCCAACCATCCATATCTGTTTCGGCCACAGTTTCTGCCGAGACCAACTGCAAGCCCGCAAGACCGACCGGGGGGAAGAACTGTTCCAACTTCAGTCTGGAATACATCAGGTCCAAACCTCCTGCGATCGAGACGCTCTCATTCACCCTATAGGCAACGTTCGGATTGATACGGACCGTTAGCAATTCGCTCGAATACGGCGCAGTATACCGCAAGATGCCGCCGGGAGCAAAAGCGCCCGTCTGTTCCCATTCGGCTCCCAGCCCGAAAGGTACGGAAACCCCTAACCCAATGACTAACTTCTCATTGGAAGTGGGAAATACAACAAACGCATTGGGAAGAAATTTGAGAGGATCGTCCGACTTGGCCTTCTGGCCATTCGAATATTCGACCTCGTTGGTAAAATAAACGAACGCTGGGGCAAGGAGGACTTCCGTCTTCTCGAAATCAGCCAAATTCGCAGGGTTTTCCGTCACCGCACTCGCATCATCGATGAAAGCGAGCCGCCCCCCTGATTGACCCAGAGCATAGGCACCTGGCGCCGCATTTCGGAAGCCCTCGGCGTTCAAAACCGAAGCAGCTGACATTAAGTAAAAAAAGGATAAAACTGGCAAAAAGCCACGATTCAGAAATCGCATGATTGTGACTATGGGGATAAACCCCACAATATACAATCTTTGAAATACCTCACTTTTACGTTCGTTTTCAAAACACGACTTGGATCCTGATAGATGCCTCAACAAATCGCGATCATTGGAATTGGCCTACGGCTTCCCCCTTCCTGTGACACTCCGGACTCCTTTTGGAAATTTCTCCTATCGGGCGGAGACGCAACCGCGCCAGTTCCGACGGACCGGTGGGACCCACGACGGTTTTACGATGAAGACACGGATCGACCGGGAAAGTCCTATGTAGCAAAAGGTGGATTTCTCCAACAGAACGTGCGCACCTTTGATCCGATGGCGTTCGGCATGTCTCCGCGTGAAGCGCAAGGTATCGATCCCCAGCAACGACTTCTGCTCGAAACCGCCTGGGAAGCATTTGAAGATGGAGGAATCCCGCTCGAATCGCTGGAGAACTCACCAACCGGGGTATTTCTCGGAGGATTCTGCCTCGATCACCTCATCCATATCGCGCAACCCTCCAACCGAATACTAGCTGGTTCCCATTCGGCGACAAGTGCGTCGATGACCATTCTAGCCAACCGTTTATCCTACGCGTTCAACCTACGGGGCCCAAGCTTCACCCTCGACACAGCCTGCTCGTCATCACTCGTGGCACTGCACTGTGCCTGCAAATCGATCGAAACCGGAGAGTGCGAAATGGCACTCGCCGGAGGCTCAAACGTCATGATGCGGCCAGAGTACCCGATCATGATGAGCAAGGGACAATTCCTCTCCTGGCACGGAAATTGTAGAGCATTTGATGATACAGCCGCGGGATATGTGCGCGGTGAAGGGGCCGGAATCGTGCTTCTGAAGCCTCTTCAAAAGGCGATCGCCGACGCGGATTCAATCTATGCCGTGATTCAGGGGACAGGCTCCAACCAGGATGGCCGCACCTCGGGAATTTCGCTTCCAAACAGCTTTGCTCAGGAAGAACTGATGCAACGAGTCTACAAACAGGCAGGTATTTCACCCGCGGAAGTCGACTACGTCGAGGCTCACGGAACAGGGACCCAGGCAGGAGACCCGGCCGAGGCCCGCGCACTTCACTCGAACTTCGCGAAAGGTAGACCAATCGACCGCCCGCTCCGGGTAGGTTCAGTCAAAACAAACATTGGCCACCTAGAAGCCGCAGCCGGGATCGCCGGCGTGATCAAAACTGCTCTCATTCTCAAACATCGGAAAGTCCCCCAAAACCTCCACTTCAATAATCCGAACCCAAAGATCCCCTTTTCAGACTACTGCCTTGAGATCGCATCAAAGAGCATCGACCTTCCACCCATTGAGGAGAAGGAAATTCTCTACGCGGGAGTGAACTCCTTCGGCTACGGAGGAACGAACGCACACGCGATCCTATCCTCCCCACCAAAAGTTAGACACGAAACTGCGGAGGCTAGAGACGCACAGGGAGGGCTGCGATTTTTTCCTCTGTCAGCCAGAAGCCCAGAGGCTCTCCACGAAACGGCGGGACGGCTCGCGTTCACCATCCGTCGAAACAAGGAAATGACGGTGGAGGACCTCCAGTATACGCTGACCCAACGACGTTCACATCTGACCCACCGTGCCGGCATATTCGCGACAGACCTGAAAGACCTCAGGACAAAACTGATGGCCACTTCCATCGGCGAAGAATCCCGCTCGGTCAGAATCGGCCGCGAATCAACTGCACCCTCCGGAAAGCCCGTATTCGTCTGCACGGGAATGGGCCCGCAATGGTGGGGAATGGGGCATGAGTTATTTAGGTCTGAACCAATATTTCGGCAGACCCTGGAAGACATCGATAAAGCATTCATCAACGTATCTGGATGGTCGATACGCGAGGAAATGCTGAAGAGTGAGTCTGACTCACAGATAGCGCGAACCGAGATCGCACAACCCGCAAACTTTGCCATTCAAATCGCTTTGGCACGACTTTTGAGCTCCTGGGGTGTAGAACCGTCTGCCATCATAGGTCACAGCGTTGGCGAGGTCTCAGCAGCCTACCTCGCTGGAGTGTACACGATGGAGGAAGCGCTCTTGGTTAGCTATCACCGGAGTCGGCTCCAGGGACAAGAGGCTGGCAAGGGGACCATGCTCGCCGTCGGTCTACCCGAAGACCAGATGGAACCCTACCTTATCGGATTTCCGGGGGTTTCCATCGCCGCAGTCAATAGCTTCCAATCAGTTACCTTATCGGGCGACCAGAAGAGCCTCGAATCGATTTCATCCCACCTGAAGGAACAAGAGATCTTCAATAAGTTTCTACGGGTCGAGGTAGCCTATCACAGCCCCCAGATGGATCCTCTTCGAGAAGAAATCCTAGCCGTACTCGAGACACTGGACCCGAAACCGCCAAACCTCCCACTCTACTCCACAGTCAGCGGAAACCGTTCGGATGGCACGGAATGGACGAATGAATACTGGTGGCGCAATGTTAGAGAACCCGTCCGATTCGCCAAGGGGATATCGGCTATGCTTGAGGACGGATACGATCTATTTCTCGAGATCGGCCCTCATCCAGTGCTAGGGAACTCGATTAGGGAGATCGCAGCTGATTCGGGGCATTCGATGCATTCAGTTCCCTCGCTACGCCGCAAAGAACCAGAACTCGAGAACCTGCAAGTTGCCTTCGCAGACCTCTACAATGCTGGGGCGAGCCCCGATTGGACGAAAATTTCTTCGCGAGGCAAACTAGTCACCCTGCCCAAGTATCCGTGGCAGCGAAATACCTACTGGAGTGAATCGGACGAATCGACCATGGACCGAATCGGCCTCGACGGAACGATCTATCTCAATCAGAAGATCGAAGCCCCTCATCCAACATGGGAAGTCGAAATCAACCGAAACTTTTTTCCATTCCTACCAGACCACGGCATCCACGACCAAACCGTTTTCCCCGGCATGGGATACGTAGAAGCTGCGCTCGCCTTAGGAAAGGAGGTATATGGAGAAGAGTCATCCGTTCTAGCCGATGTCGATTTTGAGAAATTTCTCATCATCGACCCAAAGAAGATTCAACTTCTAGTATCCCACATCGACCCTGAAACTGGCTCCTTTGAAATTGGAAGTCGCGAGCTGGGCTCCTCGGGAACCACACAACGACATGCTCGTGGTCGAATCAGCCGGAGAGGTGAGGAGACTCCTCCAAGTTTCGACCTAGCAGAAGCCAAAGAACTTTGCCGAAAGCCCCTCCCGCTGGATACGATGTATGAGAAGTTGAACCGCAGAGGATTGCTCTACGGCCCCACCTTTCGACCCATCACGGAAATCTTCACGGGTCATCAGTGCTTCTTTGCAACACTGGAAACAGAAGTCGACCTGCACCAGGCCGACCACCTCATGCATCCTACTTTGCTGGATGCATGCCTACAACCCATCCTCTACATTGCCCGCAAAGACCGCCTTTTTGTCCCGAACGGAATGAAAAGGATGCGATTTTTCGGTGGATCGGGACGTCGATTTTACGCATTCGGGAGATTACTGAGACAGACCGATTCCTACCTGGAGGGGCAGGTATGGCTTACCGATGAATCGGGGAACGCGATCGCCATAATCGAGCAAATGAGTTGCCAGGCGATTGATACGGAAGCGATCAGCAACGACGCACCTTCTACCTACGTACCATTCTGGAAAGAAGAGGACCAACCTCGAAAAACGGAAGTCTCGTGTATTCCTCCAGCAATCATTATCGGACATACCAGCTTCTCCGACCCATCTCTCCACCAAGCTCTCGGTGGTCGCGGCATCGAATGCCTCATGCTCGATGACTCCAAGACTCGTGACCTTTTAGAGAGTAAAATTACCGAGGTCCTTCCGGAAGGCGGTCGAGTGATCATCACCCTAGGAACAGCAAACCAAAGGGAGACCGCCGACTATGAAAGGATCCTCAAGTGCAATTTGGTATTCCTCGAAATCATACAAGCCATCTCGAAACGTTCGAGCGCGATGGATCTTACCGTATTAACAAGAGGCGGACAACCATCCGCAGACCCCATTTCCAACGACAACCGCGAAGCCTACTCTCTGCCCGCCCTCGGAACCCTCGCCGCAAACGAATCACCATCTGTAAGATTCCGCTCGATTGAACTCGGCACAATGGAAAGCGAGGAATGTGCGAAGAAAGTCTGGCGAGAGATTGCCAATGGAAGTCTCGGCGAGATCGCATTCCATAAAAATGTTCGATCGGAGAAAACACTACGCCGATCGGATCTGCCCGAAGCACCGGTACGAATGGCCGAGCAATCCGTCGACGAGCCCATCGCCATGACGCTGAGCGGCGCCCAGAGAATCGAATCCATTTCCTACAGAAACTGTAATCGAAGAGAGCCGGGTGAAAAGGAAGTTGAAATCCGCATTCATTCTTCGGCCCTCAACTACAAAGACTACCTGAAGGTGGTCGGCCGTCTCAGCACGATAGCGACAAAAGACACCTATTTCGAAGACTCAATCGGCATGGAGTGCATCGGAGAGGTTGTTCGCGCTGGGAACGGATTTGAACCGGTGATGCAAGTCGGCCAGACCGTAATCGGATTCGCGCAGAACGCCTTTTCCTCGTACGCAACTACGCAAGCATCTCTCCTCGTGCCCGCCCCCAGGGAAGCCGGCCCCTGGGCAGCTGGAATCACCGTAGTCTATCTCACAGCGGTCCATGGACTAGAGCGGCTAGCAAACCTGTCAAAAGGGGAACGCGTATTAATCCATCAAGCCACTGGCGGCCTGGGCATGGCGGCGATCCAAGTGGCACGCCGAATTGGTGCCCAAATTTTTGTGACAGCCGGAAGCGAGGAAAAACGCTCCACATTGCGCAGTATGGGAATCGAGCACGTATATGCATCACGCGACCTCAGTTTCTCCGAAGGCATCCGTAAAGCTACCAACGGTGAAGGAGTGGACGTAGTCCTCAGCGCGCTGGCTGGCCCCGCCCAACACGAGAGCCTCTCACTTCTCAGGTCCGGGGGGCGATTCATCGAAGTAGGCAAAAAAGATATCATCGAAAACTCGGGCCTGCCACTTCGCAGCTTCAATCGGAACATACTATTCGCCTCAGTGGACATAGATCGATTGATCTTGGAGCGTCCCATACTGATCAAAGAAATGTTGCAAGAGATAGTCGGCCGGTTTGACCGCGGTGAATTCCAACCGGACCCCGGCCAACTCTTCCCCGCCAATCAGATACAGCAGGCGTTCCAGCTCATGGCCCAAAGCCAACATCGCGGAAAGATCCTACTCGATTACCGAAAGGGATCTGTCGACATCCCCTCCTCCCCGAGGCAGCCGGGCAGGATTCGCTCCGACGGGTCCTATTTGGTGACCGGAGGCACGAGCGGGTTTGGCCTCGAAACCGCCAAATGGCTCTGCCGACAAGGAGCCGGGCGAGTCATTCTCTTAAGCCGTCGAGGGATGGACTCGGACGGACTCAGAGAGACCCTGAACCTACTAGACAGCGAAGACACCGAGATAGTGGTCGAGCAAGGCGACGTCACAGACCCTCTCTCCCTACAACCCACTGCCGCAAAAATGAGCAGCGATGGTTTCACTCCAGCCGGAGTTATTCACGGAGCAATGGTTTTGGACGACAGCCCACTACTGGATATGGAATCAGCGAAATTCTCCCGAGTGTTCGAGCCCAAGGTGAAGGGATTGCTCAACCTCCTCGAGGAACTTCCATCCGCAGAACTAGACTTCTTCTTGTGCTACTCGTCGATCTCTTCACTGATCGGAAATCGCGCACAATCCAACTATGTCGCCGCAAACGCCATTCTAGATGCGACCTGCCATGACCTTAGGTCTAAAGGAGTCCCCGCTCTCTCGATCAATTGGGGAGCCCTTTCGGAAAGTGGAGTCGTTGCCCGATCGAGTGAACTAGGGGGCATCCTGGAGTCAGCCGGCATCACAGGATTGAGCAACCAAGAAGCTCTCACAGTTTTGGAAAAATCCTTAGCCGCGGACCTCCCTCAAGTGGCGGCGTTCTCCTTGGACTGGGAGAAATGGCAAGACAGTCACCCAGCACTCAATGGGGACCCTCGATTCGCGGAACATGTCGAGCGTGCCTCCGGGGGAGAAGAAGACCCTGTACTCACTGAACTACGCCAAGTACTCGAATCCCATCCACCAGAAGAACAGATCATCCTCGTCGAAGAACGCTTAGCCTCCGGCCTTTCCGCAGTTCTCAAAATACCCCCCGATCAAATCAAACCCGAATCGAAGCTCAGCGAAATGGGCGTCGACTCCCTACTGCTCCTAGAACTGAGCCTCGAGCTAAAAGCCCGAACAGGAGTCTCCATTTCAGCCATGGAGTTTCTCAAGGGCCCCAGCCTGCGAGATCTCGGAGGGATCGTTCTGACCCGCGCCGGCCTTACCTTTTAAGATGTCTATTTACTCCTTCTCCTTCCAACCATCATCGCTTAGCCTTTAAATTTTTACTCTGTGGAACAAACGATTTCAGGTATCGACAGTGTTGTCTCTTTTCGCAACAGCCAAGGATTACGAGGCAGGGGAACCCTGGTTCATATAACCCGCTCAATGGCCGTCTTCGAGGTATACAACCCGTTCTCAATCATACAGCTCAGTGAGGTGCTACAAGAGGTTACCATCTCACGGGGAGAAAGGGTCATTTACCGCGGAAAAGGAGTGGTCACAAGCATCGTTAACACGGGGCTCATGACAATCGTTTCGGCAACGTTTACTGACTCCTGGAAGGATCCGGGTGCCCTGCGTCCAGGAAAGAACCTTCAGAGTGAAATTGAAGAATTTATCGAAGGATGGGAAAAGGGACACGACCTCTCTCCAGAGTATCAACTCATCGTAAATAAGATGGGGAACTTCTTCGCAGAAATCAGCCGATGGATCGAAGAGGTCGAGGTCGCTCTTCTCGAAGACATCCATCAAACAACCATCGATGAAGAGGAGTTTCATACATCTGTATCCGGAGCGGTCTCGAACAAGATCGGCGGGTTCCTCCAGGCATTTGAACAAGTAGCGCGGAAGATCCCCCAAGAAGAAGTACCTCTATACAAAGCGTTCGCTCGCCGAGAGCTTCACCCATTCATTTTGTGCGCACCGTTCGCCCACCGTACCTTCACAAAGCCCCTTGGGTACGCGGGAGACTATGAGATGGTGAATATGATGCTGCAGGAGTCTCCATCGCGAGGCAACAGCACCTACGCCCGAATTTTCCATGACCTGCAAACCAATGCCGCTGCTTGCACCGCCCACCGCAACCGAATCGACTTTCTCGAAGCTCGCTTAACGGAGGAAGCCGAACGCGTGCAGGACAGCATGCGAATTTGCAACATTCTCAACGTCGGGTGCGGCCCGGCCGTTGAAGTTCAGCGCTTTATCCGCAACAGCGATTCCTGCGAAGAGTGTTCGTTCACTCTAATGGACTTTAATGAAGAAACTCTTCAGTACACCTCCTCCCGCATTGACGAGTCTGTCAAAGTGTCCGGCCGGCAGCCTGCGATCAACTTCGTACAAAGGTCGATCGACGAATTGCTGAAAGACGTTCACGACGAGAAGGAAGAGATCGTCCCCACCTACGATGTCGTCTACTGCGCCGGCCTCTTCGACTATTTCCCCGATAATGTGTGCCGAAACCTAGTAAGCCTCTACTACCGGTGGGTTAAACCCGGAGGGCTCCTCGTAGTGACCAATGTAACCCCTCGCAATCCAGACCGCTGCACCATGGAACATCTCTTGGAGTGGTATCTAATTTACCGCGACGAGGAAACCATGAAGTCTCTCTCCCCTCGTGGCAGTTCTCCCGTTGTCGAATGCGACGAGACCGGAGTGAACGTGTTCCTCACCATTCGAAAACCGTAGATGAGCGACCTCGCACAGGCGGCGGATACCAGCTTTATGGACGCCTACCGCTCGGCCGATCTTAAGCGAAGAATCAGCCGACTGAGGGTAGCCCTGCTCTTCCCTATACTCTTTTTCCCGCCGGGTGTTTTCATCGACATGTTGGTCTACCCAGACCAAGTCTGGGAACTATTTCGGTTGCGAATATTGGTCGCAGCGATCTCCGGATTGCTCCTGTTTCTCGTCCATCCTTCTTCCTCGATCAAGTTCGTCATAGCTCTGGGCCTCATCGCTTGCCTACTCGATATCGGAACTTTTGGCCTGATGATCGCCATAACCGAGGGAGCTACCTCTCCCTACTATGCCGGGATAAATCTCATCCTCCTAGGGCTATCGGTTCTCATGCCGTGGAACATGAAAGAGACCGGGTTTGTCTGCGCCTCTGCGTTGGCCTTTTATATCGCGATCTGCCTGTTTTCGGGAAATGCGCTCTCGGCCGATGCCGAACCCATCTTCCTCAACAACAGCTTTTTCATCCTCATCACCGGGGCGATCTGTGTCATCTCATCGGGGATACAGACCCGCGCTCGGTTTCGTGATTTCGAACTCCGCCATCAACTGGATGTTCAGAATAAAGATCTCCAAGCGCTGGACAGCCTGAAAACCAATTTCTTCTCAAACATCACCCACGAACTGCGGACTCCTCTCACACTGATTCTAGGACCCGTTGAAACCATCCTCAAGAAATCTCAGGATCTGCCCGACCAGGTGCACGAGAATCTACTGCTGGCCCAACGAAACGCTCTCCGCCTCTTAAAATTGATCAACGACCTCCTGGACCTCACCCGGATGGAGCAGGGAGAAAATGTACTCTCCCTCCGCCACTTCAAAGTGGGCCCCTATCTACTGGGCATCATCGACTCGGTTCGGCACCTCGGCCTCTCCAAAGGGGTCTCGATTCAACTCAAAGAGGGTTCAGCAACCGACACTCTCGAAGCCGACCCCTCAAAACTCGAGAAGATTGTCCTCAATCTTTTGACCAATGCGATTAAGTTCACACCTCGACACGGCGTTATCACGGTCGAGTGGAAGAAGGACGGAGAATTTATTTGTATAAGTGTATCGGATACCGGAGTGGGAATACCCCAAGAGAACATCGAGAAGATTTTTGACCGATTCTATCAGGTCGGAGGAGAGAGCGGATCGCCTTCCCAGGGAGTGGGAATCGGGCTCGCTCTAGTAAAAGAGCTTGTGGAGCAGCACGGTGGGAGATTAGAAGTTTTTAGCGAATCGGGAGAGGGTTCAACTTTCACTTTCAATCTTCCCGCCTCCGCTGAATCAGAGGAAACCGTGCAACCGCTCGAAATCATGGATCATTCATCGGAAGATGCCGAGCCATTCAGGCAAGCATTTCGATCTGCTGATCGCACGCTGGTCAATCGTTCGGTTGATTTGGACGAAGTAAAGGTAACCGGATCCGGGAAATTTACCATCCTGGTAGTCGAAGATGAACCGGACGTGCTCCAATATATCTCCAGTTTCCTTTCCGAGCGGCATCGGGTGATTCAGGCGCGGGAAGGAAGCCGTACCGAAGCCCTGATCGAGGAGTTCCAGCCAGATCTTCTTCTTCTTGACTGGATGCTACCCGGCCGGGATGGACTATCCATTTGCCGTGAATTGCGGAAGGACCCAACACACTCCGACCGAAAGATCGTCATCCTCACGGCCCGGGTTGATGAGCAATCCAAAATGCATGCCCTCGAAGCAGGCGCCGATGATTTTCTGCTCAAGCCCTTCAGTAGCTTGGAGCTACAAACGCGAATCGAAAACCTCTTGCGATCGGGCGATCTGCAGAAAAGCCTTCGTGATCGAAATCAGGAGTTGCAAGATACGCTGAGAAAACTGGAGGAAACCGAAGCGCAATTGATTCAAAGTGAAAAAGTAAACGCGCTTGGTTCTCTCTCGGCGGGTCTTCTTCACGAGATCAACAATCCACTCAATTACGCCTACTCAGGCGTCCAACTCCTCGAGATGGACGCCGATTCGTTCGACAAGGATTCTCTCGAAACCATTCAGGATATCCGCGATGGCATTCGACGAGTCATCGATGTGATTCGAGATCTGAAAACGTTTGCCTACCCAGAGAAACCCGGGAGCCAAAGCAGGTTCACGTTGCGAGAGATCGTGGATCCGGCCCGCAAGATCGCTACTCGCGACTTGGAGGAGATCGAGTTCGTCGAGGATTTCCCCGAGGATCTTGCGTTTGTGGGTCAGAAAACCCAGCTGCTTCACGTCCTCATCAACATGTTCACGAACTCGGGCCGCGCCCTTCACGAGAACACCGGCTCCCAACCGCCCCGGATTATTCTTCGCGGGGAAAGAAATTCGAGAGGCATCACTCTCCGCTGCACTGACAATGGTCCGGGCATTCCGAGCGAGATTATAAATCGTATTTTCGACCCATTCTTCACGACTCGCGATGTCGGTGAGGGAATGGGGATGGGACTTTCCATTTGCAGAACAATTGTCGAGAATCATGGAGGCTCGCTCGAGGTGTCCTCCACCCCTGGCAAAGAAACGACTTTCACGATTTCCATTCCAGAATCTTCACAGAACAACAGCCATGAGTGACTCTACCGATATCGAAAAACCAGGCATCCTCTATGTGGATGACGAAGAAAAGGCCCTTAAGTATTTCGCCAAAGCGTTCTCCCGCGATTTTCGAGTCCTGACCGCCTCCAATGTACGCGACGGCCTCGAAACTCTTGAGCGAGAAGGCGACTCGATCGCACTCGTTCTATCCGACCAACGCATGCCCGAGGCCACCGGGGTGGAATTTTTGTCCAAGGTCTACGCGCTCTACCCGAGCAAGATCCGTATCCTTACCACCGCCTACTCCGACCTCGACAGCGCAATCCAATCGGTCAATCAAGGGCGCATCTATCAGTACGTAGTCAAACCATGGGACCTACGGGACCTCCAGATGATCCTCCGACGCGCCTACGATTTCTACTCCCTGCTGACCGAGCGCAATGAGTTGATGTCGATCAAAATGAGCACCTTCCAGCGGATCGTTCTCGCTGATCGAACAAAAACTCTTCAAGTGATTTCCAGCGCACTCGGCGGCGAAGTGGGTGATGGCCTTCTGTCGGCCCTGTCGTCTCTCATCGCAGCTCTTCCAACGAGTCTCGACACAAACCCCGCTCGGGCAGGCAACGCGTTTCTTCGAGGCGGACTGCAAGACCTCATGCGACAAGAGCGTGAAACCCACGAGAGGATCCTCACGTTCTGGCAGTCCAATTCGATGCCCCTCGATTCGTCCGTCTCCCTCTTTGCGGAGAAGCTGCAGGAACAACTCGGTGGCGAAAATGAACTGCACTGTTCCGTCGAGAGCGGTGGGGGCGCGCACACCGTCTCAATCCAGTCGAATGGCGATGACCCAGCCGCTGTACTCCATTCGATTTTCGGTGTCCTTACAGAGCCCAGCCCTTCCGATTCCTCACTCATTCTATTCCGCCTCCTACCGCTTTTGGAAAAGGATTCTGGTGCCTTAATCCTGAATTGGAATAACGCTCAGCTTGTAAAAATCACGGGATGTTCGAAAACAGACAATTCTGCTCTTGAAGAGGAGCTCGAAACTCTCTATGACCGTTGGGATTCTAATTCCCTCTAATTGGCCAAATTACTGGTCATGTTCCAACAAGACCAATGACATCCTCAGCACAGAAAGAACCATCCGTCCTCTTCGTAGACGATGAGATCAAAGCGCTGAAGGTATTTGAAAAGGCCTTTCGCAATCAATTTTCGGTATTTACCGCTCCCTCCACCGCTGAAGCCATGGAGGTCCTCAAGGAGCACAGCGACGAGATCGGCGTGGTTATAGCCGATCAAAAAATGCCCGGAGGCAGCGGAATTGATTTTCTGCATGAGGTTCGCGAACGATTTCCGGACAAGATCCGCCTCCTCACCACCGCCTATACCGAGATCGAAACTCTCGTCGGTGCCATCAACGAGGGCTCCGTGTTTCGATTTATTTCCAAACCGTGGAATCTACAGAGTCTCGGCGAAGAAATCGCCGAAGCCCGGCAAAGCTATCATCTGTCCGCCCGGGATCGGGAATTTATCAATCGTCGTCTCGAGGAACTGAAGGACGCCGTTCTCGATGAAAAAGTCGCTGAGGTGGGCACCGTGGCCATTAGCTTGAGCCACTACGTCGACAATGCTCTCTGCCCTTTCGACCTTCTTATTTCGAAAATCAGCGAGAACCTGAGTAAAGAAACTGACGAGTCCTACCTGAGCTTCCTCAAACGGATCCGGGAACACATCCGGGCGACTTCCGAAAACATTTCCCATCTTCGCCTAGTCGACGCCCCGCTGGAGACGGAACGACTCGAATCCGTCGACCTTTCCGAGTTGCTGGATCGTTGCCTCACCCGAAATCGAGAACTCTGCGAAGGCAAAAATATTACCTTCTCCGTGGAGCGGGGAAGCGATCCATATACCGTCACGGGAGATCCGGAACGACTCGCAGACTTCTTCCACTTCATGATCGCCGAAGAAGTCGTTTCACTGAACCGGGATTCATGCATTTCAATCCAGCTCCAAAAATCGAGTGAAGCGGGTGTCGAAATTAAAATTTCAGACAATCAACCCCTCCGCCCCGGGGTTTCTCCAGACGACTTCCTCTATCCATTCAATGTGCGAAGCGCCAATCCGAGAAACTTTGGTGTCTTTCTCATCTGTGCGTATTTTCATGTACGGGCCCACGGTGGAACAATGAAAGTACGGCAAAAAGAAAACGGAGGTCTCACCTTCTGCTTCTTTTTCTCTACCCATCCGTCGCTTCCATCCTCAGAGTAATTAAAAGCTAATCACATTCTCGCCAAACGGCGGAATGTCTGATTCGATAGGTCAACAAAGAGACTTGTCAATGGAAGGAGCCGCCAAGAAATCTATCCTCGTCGTCGACGATGAGCCCCTCATTCGAGAGACGTTGGAGTTCGGATTACAAAAGGACTTTTCCGTAAGGTTGGCTGGTTCCGGGCGAGAAGCGATCGAAGCTGCCAAGCAAGAGTCATTTCCCGTCGTCATTCTCGACCTCCGGATGAACGACCTAGGTGGATTGGATACACTGCGCGAACTCAGGAAGATCGATCAGGAGCAAAAGATCATTATCCTGACAGCTCACCAGTCCATGGAATCTGCCATTGAAGCCGTCAACCTCGGGGCTTTCAACTACCTGACAAAACCTTGTGATCTGGTCTATCTGCGAGAACTGGTTTCAAAAGCTCATCGACTTTATTTTGAAGAAAAGGTTCGCGCTGATAAATTTCGAAACAGCGCCGGCAGCATCCACGACGAGGTGCTCTCACTCCTCTGCCACGAATTCAATACTCCGCTCAACGGCATAATCGGTTTCTCCGGACTCCTCGCTGACGACATCAAATCATCCGAACATCGGGAGATGGCAGAATACATCGAACGAAGCGGCAAAAACTTGCACTCCATTTTCATGGAGATGGTCGATTATTTGAGCAGCAACCGCCCCAAGGGCCCGTCCCGCGAAAGCCGATTCAGCGTCCGTTCCCTTGAAGAGTGGCTAACCTCATCCGATTTCGAGAACCAATGCTCGGTGTTTTTCAGTGGGTGTGAAGAGAAAGCAATTCGCACCTACAACGGTTCATTCCGCACCCTAAAGATGGTTCTCTCAAAGATCGGCCAAGCAGCGAAACTGCCAACGGACGATGAACTCAGCATAGTGATCTGGATCCGCAATGAGAACGGCAAGGACACTCTCCATCTGCAAATTCAAGGCGATGGTTTGAACGAACTACTTAGGATCGCGGGCTCGCCCGAAGCCATATTCTCCCCCTATGCCTCTTCGAGGCTCAACCTAACCGGAAATTCTCTCGGCCTTGGGCTTCACCTCGCCACCTGCCGGAACCTGGCAGAATCCGCCGATATCGGCATTTCCTGCCAGGCAGACGACAAGAATCGGGTAAGAATCCTTCTGAATCTAGCAATCCAACCGGAAAGCGAGATCCCAGACGACCCGATCTGACTTGGCACACGCAGAATCAGCGATTCCGCGTACCTTCGATCATCTCGCGAACCGATACACGACCCTCGTAAAGAGCGCGCCCGACGATGACTCCGGCAACGTTATTGTGCTTGTTGGACAGGTCGGCCAGCGCCTCCACATCTGCCTGCGAAGAAACTCCCCCGGAGGTGATCACCGATAGACCGCAGGATTCTGCCAACTCGGCCTGGCGAACTAAATTCGGACCGGTCAATGCCCCGTCCGTCGCAATATCGGTGTGAATTACAGTCTTCACGCCAACTTTCTCCATTTGACTAGCGAAATCGATCGTCTCCACTTCGGTACCCTTCACCCAACCACGCAGCGCGAGCTTACCATCTCGGGCGTCGAGACCCACAGCGATCGCGTCAGCCCCGAAACGCGCAACTGACGCTGCGGGGAAATCCGGATTCTCTACAGCAGATGTTCCCAAAACCACACGAGCTGCACCTGCGGCCAAGGTCCTTTCAACGACCTCTTCATTTCGCATGCCTCCCCCAACCTGGATTCGACAACCAAGGGCAGCGATCCGCGAAATAATCTCCAAATGCGCAGGCTTTCCCGTAAAAGCACCATCCAAATCCACCACATGCAGCCACTCAGCACCTTCGGCGATCCACTTTTCCGCGGCCTCCAGAGGATCCTCAAAATAGACAGTCTCTTGATCGGCTTTTCCGTGAAGCAACCGCACACAACGGCCGCCGCGGAGGTCAATAGCAGGATAAATCGTAAACATTTCTAGATTTCATGCGTTAGGCCCGAGAGAGATTCAACCGAATTCGACAATCCAGCCTCCTTTGTCAGATCAATTTAATTTGACAGGTGGCCTCGGCCAGCACGATGGCATCTCACAGAGATTGACGCAGCGGCGCGCAATGCGATGAAATAGCGTCCATGGACAATCAGTTGCCAGAATCATCAATTTCACCAGAACTACTCGTAGCCGCCCTCTATCGATTCACTGACGTCGCCCATACCGCGGAGATGCGCCAATGGATATTCGATCTCGGCACGAGGGAGGATCTCTGTGGAACGATTCTGGTAGCCCCGGAAGGAATCAATGGCACTATCGCCGGTCTTCCTGATCAGGTTCGATCCTTTCTCAGCATGCTGGAAGCGCGCGACGGTCTCGAGAATTTAGAAATTCGCTACTCAAACTGCACCCAGCGTCCTTTCCAACGTTGGCGGGTTCGCCTAAAAAATGAGATCGTTACTCTCGGTGTAGAAAATGTTGATCCACGCGATGAGGTCGGCATCTACCTCGATCCAGCCGATTGGAACCGGCTTCTTCAGGAAGAAGAGGTAACCCTCATCGACACTCGCAATCACTACGAAACCAGCGTTGGCAAATTCAAAGGAGCCATTGATCCCGACACCGAGACATTCCGGGAATTTCCAGAGTGGGTTGAGAAGAATTTGGATCCCGAAAAAAACCCGAAAGTCGCCATGTACTGTACCGGCGGCATCCGCTGTGAGAAAGCGACCAACCTCCTTCTCCAAAAGGGCTTTCGCGAGGTGTATCACCTCAAGGGCGGCATTCTCCGCTACCTTGAGGAGACACCCCCATCCGAAACTCTATGGGAAGGCGAATGTTTCGTTTTCGACGAGCGAATCTCCGTCGACCAAAAATTGCAGCCCGGCAACCATATCATTTGCGATAGGTGTCAACTACCGGTACCTGCAGATCAAATGGAATCCCACCAGTGCGGGAAACTCAAACGGGCAAATATGGCCGAATAACCGGCTTTTGCGCCTAGAGTTCTAACATTTGGGGCGGTGTTTGCCGTCTGCAGAATCCTCTTTGCCTTCTCTATCGTTTGGCAATTCCGCAAAATGCTCCAAGATTCTAGAGAGATCCTCCAACAAGAGTGAGGCCATGTCTCGGCTGAAATCCTCTTTCACTACGATTCGCAATACTGCGATATCGGCGGCGTCTTCCGGCAAAGTATAGGCTGGGATCAGCCACCCCCGATGGCGAACCTGTTCAGAGATGTCAAAAACGGTGTAATTGACGTCTGCATCTTCCTTAATGCGGAAGGCCAAAACCGGAATGTCTTCGCCCGGCCCCAGAATCTCAAACGGCCCAACTTTAACCAACTCTCCAGCGAGGAACCGAGCGGTATCACGTGAAGAAGCCATTAAGCGTCGGTACCCTTCTTTTCCTAGACGGATGAAGTTATAATACTGAGCAACGACCTGGTTTCCCGGGCGTGAGAAATTGAGGGCGAAGGTCGGCATATCCCCACCGAGATAGTTCACTTTGAAGACCAACTCTTCGGGTAACTCGTCTTCGTCTCTCCAGATGATCCATCCTACGCCTGGGTAGACCAACCCATACTTGTGACCAGAGACATTGATCGACTTGACCCATTTGAGGCGAAAATCCCATTCAAGATCCGGCTGAAGAAAAGGAGCAACAAACCCACCACTGGCAGCGTCCACGTGTAGCGGAACCTCCCAGCCTGTCTTGGAATTCAATTCTTCAAGGGCATCGTTAATCTCTTTAATCGGTTCGTACTGCCCAGTAAACGTCGTACCTAGAATACCAACAACCCCGATCGTGTTTTCGTCACAACGTTTGATCACTTCTTCCGAATTGATCATGTAGCGACCCTTCTCAATCGGAATGTACCGAGGCTCAATTTCCCAATAACGGCAGAATTTTTCCCAACAGACCTGAACATCGATTCCGAGAACCAGATTGGGCTTATCCGCTGGTTTCCCGGCCGCTTCCCGGCGCTTCCGCCACTGCCATTTGAGGGCCATCCCACCGAGCATTGCGGCCTCACTGGAACCAATCGTGGAACATCCGCAAGGGGTCTCACCCTCAGGTGCGTTGTACAGTTTCGAAAGGATATTCACGCACCGCATCTCGATCTCAGCGGTTTGTGGATATTCATCTTTGTCGATCATGTTCTTTTCGAACGTTTCCTGCATCAACTCACGAGCTTCCGGCTCCATCCACGTCGTCACGAAAGTTGCCAAATTAAGCCGTGCATTTCCATCCAACATCAGCTCGTCGTGGATGATTTGCTTCGCCGTCTGAGGAGGCATCTCTCCTTCTGGCATCGCATACCGCGGAATTGGTTCGCTGATATAGCGAGACCCGAATGTCGGGTTCAACGTTTCTTCGTGGGGTTTCGGATCGGCTTTCTTATGGATCATGAGAAAAGTGTGGAGAATCGTTCAATTGCGAGACCGGACCTGAGGCTGTGAGCCGAGACGCATCAGGTCAACCGGTAAAGAGTCAGTTAACTCTCGAATACCGTGAAGACTTTCAATCCTGCCAAAAAGCAGTTTTCCCAAGCAGATCGATGAGCCGACAGAACTCTAACCATCAATACCCAAAAGATCAGCTCTCCCCTGGGACCTCGACTAGTTTAGCACGATGATCTGCCCATTCAAAAACTTCCTCCGGGGTCCATCCCTTTTCTCTTAACTCCCTAATCGAAACGGACTTCGCTGTTTTAGAAAGGCGCGCCCCCGACTCCTCACAGACCAGTGGCACATGACAAAATCGGGGAACGCGCGCGCCCACCGCCTCATAGATCAATATCTGACGAGCCGTAGAGAGCAGCAGATCTTCTCCACGGACGACTTCTGTAATCTTCATAGCGATATCATCTGCCACTACGGCTAACTCATAGGAAGGAGATCCAGACTTACGCCAAATTAAGAAATCTCCAAAATCCTCACCCGCCACATAGCTCACCGTGCCCCTCTCCCCATCTTTGAAGACAACTCGCCGTCCATCCGGCACCCGAAAGCGCCAATTTACATCCGTACGCGGCGTGTACCCCGCGGCACTTTTTCGGAAGTTGCCGGGGAAAAAGACACCTCCATCAATCTCCCGGCCGGGGTTCTCGGCAAGAATCTCCTTTCGAGACGCATCTGACGGATAGACAAAACCACTCTTAATCAACGAACGAAATACCCGCTCGTGTTCTTTCAAACGATCGCTCTGCCGGTATGGACCATACTCCCCTCCTCGAAAACCACCCTCGTCCCAGCGAATCCCCATCCAAGCGAGATCCTCCAATACTGCCTCTTCATATTCCGGACGGCATCTCTCGCGGTCGATATCCTCCATCCGCAGAACCAGCGTACCCTTTTCGCTGTGCGCCCTGACCCAAGCCTCCCGGAATGTCCGGGCATGCCCCGCATGAAGCATTCCCGAAGGAGTGGGAGCCAATCGTCCCCGATATCCTGACTGCCTACCTACCACCCCAGTCAGCTTGCCGCCCATCAGGAAAACCGCAATTCCTCCTTTTCCCTAACCTTCACTTTGTCTGACCTATTTTTATTGACGACAAAACAGTAGCCTCGGAAAGCCCGAAGGAGGTATCAATAATTGAACAAATCGCTTTCTTTAAACGACTTACCCGTTCTCTTTTCCAAAGAAGAACGCACCTTTCCCTTGGCGTTTTTAGTCAAACGGCGTCCCTTGCAAGCCCTTGCAACCATTTTGTGAGTCAGGCCGTCTTCGGCCGCCGCAACAAGATCATGAGCCCGAAGCCCTTCTTCCTCCATGACTCCGGCAATCGGTTGGAGCCCCAAATTCCTTTCTATATCCATCGCTACCGACATGCCCGCCCACTCAACTCGGTGCAAGTCGATTTTTCGAGTGGATCCCTATGCCTAAGCCGACTCTTTAAAATTCTCCAGAACCACTTCCTTCTCCCAGGAAGGATCCTCTTCAACCGGCGGCAATTCCTGGGCCTGTTCTTCTTCGCTCGCTTTCCGAGCCGCCTTTTCCTCTAGCCGTCGCTCAAATTCATCGAAGCCAATAATTTCAAAGCTCCCGTCGAAATTCTCCACCAATGCCGTCAGCGACTCCACCCAATCTCCACTGTTCAAATAGTGGATATCATCGATTTGTTTGTTTGCCGCAGTGTGAATATGACCACAGATAATCCCCCGGCACTTCCGATCACGAGCCAAGTCCCGCAGCTTGTCTTCAAACTTGTCCACAAAGCTGACGGCGCTTTTCACCTTCGCTTTGATCTGCTTACTCAAAGAGTAATAGGGTTTCCCACGCCAACTGCGATAGCGATTATAGAGCCGGTTTATTTTCAGAAGAGTCTGATAACCAACATCTCCCAAAATCGCTACCCACTTATGATTCGTCGTAATAGAATCGAATCCATCTCCGTGTACGACCAGATAGTCTCCAGCAGGCGTCGTATGGATGAATTCATTGACGATATGCAACCGATCAAACTCCAAGGGAAGAAAACGATAGAGAATGTCATCGTGATTCCCACGGAGGTAAATGACCTCTGTATCCTTTTTCTCTAACTTCTTTAGAATCAACCGAATGAACCGAGTGTGCTGCTTCGTCCACCCTCCTTTACGGGATAAACTCCACCCATCGATAATGTCTCCATTCAGAATCAAGCGCTCTGAGTGGGTATGTTTCAGGAAGTAATTAACCTCATCAATCCGGCAATCGCGGGTGCCCAGATGAACATCAGAGATAATTATAGTCTTAAATTTCAGAGAAACTTTTTTCACAGGCCGTGGTTCCAGTTTCTTCTTTGAATGACGCATCCAACTCTGGGTCAAAGAGAATGCAAATTTGCGACGGCATTGTCACAGTCCGGATTCGACGCTGATTCTTAGAAACAGAAAGGAGAAATTGGGTATACCCGCTTATTGCCAGTCAATCCATCTCTCCCAAATCACTGGTTAACCCGACCACATCGTTTTAATGATTGCCAAATACCGGGCTTTCCCAATCGTATACGGCTCTTCTCATGGCTACGGAAAAACTCACTTCTTCGAAGACTATTCTTTTCGATCTCTTTCTAACAGGTCTCTTCTTCCTGTTTATGACGTATATGCTACGTCCTTTCGTACCGGCCCAAACACCTGCGTACGTCTGGGGCTTCGCGGCATTCACCGCGATACCTCTCACAGGAGTGTTTTGGCTAGCCAGCCAAATGTTTCGCGTGACACTCACCGATCAACTACGCCGGAACAAAGCTCAAAAAGAAGCTTGATTCCGAGCGCTCCATCGGCATTCTCTCCCCTTTTTTCGCATAAAATCATGTCTCAGCACCGCAGTTTTCAAGTTGGAGGCTCTGCCAGCCTCAAAAAACGTAACGTTCTTTCCCGCTTCGAACGCGTGGAGCTCCTCCGTAAGCGCGGTGAGTGGAAAGACGGCGACCGCGTCGTAGGTCTTAAAAAGACCAAACCCGAGGAATAATCTCTGGGCGCGGATACTGCCGCGAAGCAGTTATCCAATCAATTCGAGCGGGCGAACAACTCACGGCAGAGTTCGCACCGTTTCCCGTCGCACCCTCTGGCTGGACACTTCTCCCTTCCAAAAAAGATAATCTGGAGATGGACCTTGCCCCAGGTCTCTTTCGCAAACAAGCGCTTCAAATCTCTTTCGGTCTGGACGACATTCTTTCCTGAACTTAGCTTCCAGCGCATCGCCAGGCGATGAATATGGGTATCAACTGGAAACGCAGGTTCTCCAAAGGCCTGAACCATTACAACTGAAGCCGTCTTGTGCCCAACTCCGGGAAGCGCCTCCAGCTCCTCCATGGTTCGAGGAATCTCTCCCCCATGGTCCTGAACAAGAATCCGGGAAAGTCCCGCGATCGCCTTAGACTTTGCAGGTGCTAAACCACAAGGACGGATAATCCCCTTAATCTCTTCCTCTGGAACCAATACCATCTCCTCAGGAGTGGAAGCTCGGGCGAATAAGGCGGGCGTTACCTGATTCACACGTATGTCCGTGCATTGCGCCGAAAGAAGCACTGCGATGAGCAAAGTATACGTACTAGTGTGGTCCAAAGGAATCGGCGTCTCTGGATACCATTCATCCAACCTTTTTTGGATGAGTCTGGCTCTCTCCTGTTTAGTCATCTTCCTTTTTCAAAAGGATTTTCACTTGATCTCATAGCTAAAGAGATCATCGCGACAATCGAGCACCCACTTCCCATTCTCATCCTTCACATCCATTTCCCAACGGACCAAGCCGACCCCTGGGCCCATAAAAAGGCGCTGCCGGTCGGAATCTTCCGGAGCATCACTGTATTGGGTCTCAAACTGATAGACAACCACCTCGAATTGGCCCGCAGCCACTTCGATCTTCCGATCCACCGCAATCACCTCGTACTCGCTTTCATCTGCATGGTATTTAAACCCGACTTCGACTGGATAGGGTAAAGTTAATGAAAAATGCTCTAGTGACCCGGGAGGCGTTGCACCTTGTTCATTTTCCGAAAAATGATGGCTCCCCTCAGCGCTATTGTACTCCCAAAAGTATGAGTATGCATCGGCATCCAAAGAAGCTCCTGACAGCCGCTCAAAAAGGGTTCGCCAATCCGTAACGAGCTCGACTCGATAAATTTTCACTCCATCCAGCTCCTGCACCCCCACCACTCGCTCCTGAGCGGTCCCTCCAGAAACCATGGTATCTCCCTCAAAATAATAGCTCGAATACTCCCAGGTGCTTCCCAAGCTTCTGGGCTGAATTTCATCGGATTCCACCGAAGTAGCCGACTCATTCGCAGCGGCTACACCACAGGATATTAAAGCAACACAGAGAGCTAAAAAGAGTTTCATTAGAATCATACATTGGTATGAGCTCCTTGGACTGGCAAGGCTACTGATGGTCGGTTTTCGGAGGTGAACGGATTGCCCGAATCCCGGGCTTTCAATGCCTGTCCGGATCGACTTCCTTCCTATCCCAACAAAACGTGGCTAGCCAAACAGCCTAGTACGAAGCCCTCTCCCCACCGCGAGCCCATTCCAATCCGTCCCTCGCATTGGATGCGAGGACTTACCCCGTATTGGGCGAGAAGAATCTTTAGCCAATTCTCTCTCAACAAATTCCGCTGACCCGAGGATAATTCCATCCGAAAAATATCGAACTCTACATCGTAAAATTGAACTCAGAGGCACGGTTCCCTTCTCTTTCTCAAGCACCCGGACTGCCTCTTCCCTCTCGAAAGCGGCCTTTCCTTCCCGGAATTCAGAGCCGACCCCGTAGAGAGTTTTACGATACCCCGCCAAGTCCCTTTCCACAACTGACAGAGCTCTCCGAGCCCTCCGACCACCCCCCATAGCCTCACCATATCCACAAAACCGGTAGTCTTTCGGATCTTCGATGATACCGGCCCGAACCGCATTTAGATCAATGTATGCTGCCACAGTCTTGAGAGCCCATCGATCTCCCTCGACCAAGACACTTTTGAATCGCTCGGACCAAAGCGCTCCGAACCGTTCCCGCGAACGGTTGAACCAATGGGCAAAGCGCTGCTTTAAAGTCTTCATAAACCAGGAGACGTCATGCATCCGTGCGGTCAGTTCCTGCCGCAATCCCTTGCCCTCCAAGGTAGAGTTCGCCAAATGCCACTCGAGAACTTCCGCCCTCATAGGCTGCCAAGGCGTAGGCTCAGGATACAGTCGGCGAAAGCGGCGAACCAACTCGTCGTCCGACACCGGAACCTCCTTTGCCGGCACTTCCACCAGCACGTGGAAATGATTCTTCATCACCGCATATGTAATCACCTGAATCCCCGAGAACTCAGCCACCTGCCATATCATTTTTCGAAGAATCTCTCGCTCCCGGTCTCCAAATAAAGCCTCTCCGGCCACCGTCCTACTCATCAGGTGATAGTATGCCGTCTCTCCCAATACCTTGCGCCTCATACCACCATTCCAGAGCAAAATCACGGTCCAGGTCAACTCTATTTTGTCTGACAAATTAGAAAGAACTCTTCCGATTGAGAACAATGTCTTTGACCTTGGTGTGCTGGTATACAAATTTCCACTATACCTTGTCTAATTTATTCGCAGATACGTCCGCATCCCTTGATCTCGAGAACGAGTTGAAGAGGTATTTTGGATTTTCGAAGTTTCGCGGTCCTCAGGGGGCTATTGTTCGGGACATGCTGGCTGGGAAAGACTTGCTGGTGGTGCTGCCTACTGGCGGGGGGAAATCGCTTTGTTATCAGCTTCCTGCGCTGCTCTCCGAAGGGCTTACTATTGTGGTTTCGCCTTTGATTGCCCTGATGAAGGACCAGGTGGATGTTCTTCGGTCCCGGAAGGCTCCGGTGGCGGTCTTTCACAGTCTTCAGTCTAATGAGGAGAGGAGAGATACGCTGCAGTTCCTTCGGTCGGGAGGGTGCCGGTTGCTGTACGTGGCACCGGAGCGGTTTCGCGCGGCGGGGTTCTTAGAGAGTCTGCAGGGGCATCAGATTGATCGATTTGCGATTGATGAGGCGCATTGCCTTTCGCAGTGGGGGCATGACTTTCGTCCGGATTATCTTCGGCTAGGAGAAGCGATACGGGCCTTGGGGAATCCACCGGTAGCGGCGTTTACAGCCACCGCCACCCCGATCGTCCGAGATGATATTTCTGCAAATCTCGGGCTTCGGGATCCGGTGATTCGGGTCTCTGGATTTGCTCGGGACAATTTGGCATTTCGGGTTCGTCGGGTCTCTGGAGAGAAAGACAAGCTGGAAGCGGTCCGCGCCTTGGTGCGCCGATGGAAGACTGGCATAATTTATTGTGCGACACGCAAGAAAGTAGAGAAGGTATCGCAAGCTCTCTCGGAGCAAGGGGCATCCGTAATCTCATACCACGGAGGGATGGATGGGAATGCCCGAGAAAACGCCCAGAATCGGTTTATGGCCCGCGAATACGACATCGCGGTGGCCACAAATGCATTTGGAATGGGGATTGATCGTGCCGACGTGCGCTTCGTCATCCACTATGAACTTCCGGGCAGTCCCGAAGCCTACTATCAAGAAGCTGGTAGAGCGGGGCGGGATGGGGAGCCGGGGGAGTGTGAACTTCTGTACAACTACGCAGATCGGCGCACCCAAGAATTTTTTATTGAAGGGTCAAATCCTTCTGCGGCGCTGATCCGGACGATTTACAATTCTCTGCGCACACTTTCGGACGAGCGGCACGAACTCCGTTTAACAGTCGACGATCTAGTTGATCATCAATCTGAGCGGGTAAACCCGATGGCAGTTTCCACGGCATTGGGAATTCTCGCCCGCAGTGGATGGATCGAGCGGTTCGACATACCCGGTAGGCGGATGAAAGGTACCCGCCTATTGCGTCCCAAGCAGAGTGCAGCGGCCCTTCCATTGGACGACCAGGCCCTTCGCGAGAAACGGAGGCGAGACGATCAAAAACTGGAATCGATCATCTCCTTCTGCGAGCACTCTTCCGGATGCCGCCAAGACTGGATCCTGGACTATTTTGGAGAAGAGAGCCGACAGCGCTGTGGACGTTGCGACCACTGCACCTCCCGCGAGGATCCGGATCTTCGTGCACCGACTGCAGACGAGCAGCTTTTGGCCCGGCAGCTTTTGAGCGGCGTGGCCCGCATGAGCCGCCGGGCAGGCCCCCGCAGTTGGGAGGCGCGTTTCGGGAAATCCAAAATTTTGGATTCTCTGATCGGCGTATCTCCCACTGGTCCGACTGCGGAGTACGTGGAGCAACTCTCGACCTTTGGGCTGCTCGCCGACGAACCGAAGAAGCGCTTGCAGGCAGTCTTCCGCGAGTTGGAAAAACGCCACTATTTGACCACTGATCGCTCGGAAGGATTCCCGCTGCTAGGCATCAGCGATCGAGGCGTCAACGTACTCCTAGACGGCCAGACATGCCATCTGGACTGGGATTCCATTCCCGGCAAAAAGGTGGTGCGACAGCGGCGGCAAAAAAAATCTGATTCCTCCGCGGATACACCCGCATTGACAGGTGACGACCAAAAGCTCTTCGAACGGCTCCGCGAACTTCGGCGAGAAGTCGCCGCTGAACGGGGAGTCCCGGCTTTCACAATTTTTCACGATCAAACCTTGGCGGAATTGGCCGAGGAGAGACCGAACTCCATCGATTCAGCGCTTCAGATCAAAGGAATCGGCCCGGCAAAAGTGAAAAAGGAGCTCCCGCTATTTCTGGAAACGATTCGGGGTTGGTCTGAAAATCGGACCTAGATTCGAGCCTTCAACGGGCCCATGGTGGAATCTCACCAAGGACGATTCCAAAGATCGGGACGAACAAGAGATAGAGTGCCAGCGGGATCAGGAACAACCCGATGACATTCAACCCGAAACCGCTGCGAGCCATCTGAGGAATGGTCACATGACCGGATCCAAAGACAATCGCATTGGGCGGCGTCGCCACCGGCAACATAAAGGCGCAGGAGGCGGCAAGTGCTGCAGGAGCGAGTAAGAGCATAGGATTTTCTCCCAGACCAATCGCTGTACCGGCCAGGACAGGCATCAACATCGCTGCCGTGGCAGTGTTCGAAGTCAACTCCGTGAGGAAGACAACGAGAATGGTGACGCCCACCACAATAAACAGCATGGGCAGGCCTTCCAAAACCTTGACCTGATCGACCACCCACACGGCTAAGCCCGAAGCTTCAAATCCTTTAGCGAGGGCTAATCCACCTCCGAAAAGAACCAATACCCCCCACGGCAACTTGGCAGCCCATTCCCAATTCATCACGAATAGGCGCTTTCGCAGATTGAGCGGAATCAGGAAAAGGATAATCGCACCAGCAATCGCAATGGTGGAATCTTTGACAAATGAAGGTTCGGGAAAGAAGGAGGCAATCGTTGGTCGAAAAATCCACGCCAGACCCGTGAGGCAAAATACAAGCGCAGTCCATTTCTCACCCGCGGACATGCTGCCCATCTGCCGCAATTCATTATTCACAATTTTATCCGCATCCTTGATCTCGAGCGCCTTCATGGGGTTGGCGACACGGGTGAGCCACAACCAGCACAGTGGCAGGAAGATCGCGGTGAACGGAATGCCGACCATTAGCCACTGCGCAAAAGTGATTTCGTAACCGAAGGAGCTGGAAAGATAGGAGGCCAAGACCGTATTGGGAGGTGTCCCGATCAAAGTCGCCATGCCCCCGATCGAAGCAGAATAGGCGATCCCCAGCATTAGGTTTAGAAACAACGGTTTCGCCAGAGCGGAATCCAGGCCGGAACGCTCCATATCTGACGTCACCTGAAGAGTTACCGCCAAGCCAATCGGCATCATCATCACCGCGGTTGCAGTATTGGAAACGAAAGCTGACAAGATCGCGGTAGCCAACATGAACCCGAGAACCAATCGCCCCGCAGAGAATCCGGTGACCCGGATGATATGGAGAGCAATCCTACGGTGCAGATCCCATCGCTGCATGGCTAAAGCGATCACGAAGCCACCAAAGAACAGATAGATCAGATGATTTCCATACGCTACCGTTGTATTGGGTGCCGAGAGGATACCGAGCGTCGGAAACAGGACAATGGGCAACAAACTGGTCGCCGGAATGGGAATCGCTTCACTGATCCACCAAATCGCCATCAAGCTGGCGACAGCCGCCATCCGCCACCCCTCGATTGGCAAACCCTCAGGCGCGGGAAGACACAATAAAATGACGAAAACGATGGGGCCAGCGGCAAGACCTACCCGCTGACGCATACCAAATTCACGCGAATGATCATCCGGAGCCCGGTTGGGGTCTTTTTGCACGCGGTAGTGCTCATCGGACGGCGCAGATTCTAAAACGCCGGGAAGATCATCATCCCGGCCCGGATCTCTACTAGTGTTCTGGGGCAAAACTGTAAGGGGTTTGGTGAAGGGCGGTAATCAAACCGATTTGGGATCGATTTCCTGAGGCCCCTGACCTGGGTTTGACTTGAAATATCGACCGGTCGACCGGTCCCGTTCATAGCGAGTAAATCCAGACTGGGCGAGATGACCTGGTTCAAGCTTCTGCTTCCAGTCGGCATAAGTCGTATTCACCCCCGGAGGAGTGAATATCTTCCTCATCTTTTCGCCGGTAATGGGATGGGTTTGAAGAGGGTCGGCTCCGAAAGCCTGTTCAGCCTCATAGACCTCGATGACCTTTCCCTCGTCATCCAAGACCTCGTAGGTGTAGATCGGCATCTAGAACTCCTCAGAGCGATTCCTGACGAACCTGCTCTTTTTTCCCTTCACACTCTTCCTCGAGCATTCGCTTCTCATCGCGAAGTTCTCGTTCCAGTTCTTCCACCTCATTGAGTTGGCCGCTTGCTTGGGCCACTGCAATCTTCCCCTGAAGAAACACCTCGCGCTCGGCGATCTTCGCGCGAAAGCGCTGGTTAATTTCGTCGAGACGCTCTTTCTGCTCGGAGGACAGAGAACCGGAAGAAGGATCCTCCTTCTCCAGACGCTCCATTGCCAATTCGTATGCACTCTTCATGCACCCGAAGCTAGGAGCTGCTCCGCCACTCATCAACAGCAAAGCAATCCTCCGCTACTGCCATCGCGGGAATGACTCCCGCGGGCAGCCGGAGAATTCAAAAACCGAACCTTACTTCCTAACAATCACCCAAATCGCGTGGATAACGCCGGGAATGTAGCCCAACAGCGTTAGGATTATATTGATCCAGAATTGGAGTCCGATTCCCACCTGCAGAAACACACCGAGGGGGGGAAGGAGAATAGAGAGAATAATTCGTAGTACATCCATGACAATTGATCGCTGATTATTGATTGGTATTTATTTACTGAACGGCCGGTGCCGAACTTGATCACAGACCTATGATCCAATACTCGGGAAAGAGACGCGAAGCACAAAGGGTCAGACAAAAGTAGGAGACTTGGACCGGTGCACCTCTCGTCTTGTCAACGCGGTCTAAACGTGCAAATTTCCGAGGATGGTCGAGCTTCAGAAGATTGTCTCATTTTGTGATCGCCGCACCCGTCGGGCCGACATCTGCGATTTCCCACCGGCCCACAACGGGCTTCAGATAGAGAACAACGGGCTCGTCACAAAGATCGGCGCGGCAGTCGATGCCGGAGAGAAGCCCTTTCAACTCGCGGCCGACAAAGGAATCGACTTTCTGATCGTACACCATGGTCTCTACTGGGTTCCACCAGTTCCCCTCACTGGAGCCGCCTACCGAAAGACCCGCACTGCCATCGAGCGCAACCTTGCGGTGTATGGAAGCCACCTGCCCCTCGACTGCCACCCGGAGATCGGCAACAACGCTCTTCTGGCCAAATCGCTGGACCTGACCCGGGTTGATACCTTCCTGCCCTACGAAGGGACAAATATCGGCCTCATCACCACAGCTCCACCGACTCGCGACGAGCTCAAGTACCGACTCGAGCGCATTTTTCCGGGCGGAGTCGTCTCCATCGAAGAAGGATCTGAACGACCCCAGAAAATTGCCATTCTGACCGGAAGCGGTTCGAGTGCGGTCGAGCACCTTGCCTCGATCGGAGTGGATACGCTGATCACCGGAGAGCTGAAGCAGCACTTTTACAACGTCGCACAAGAGCAGCGCTTGAATTTGTTTACTTGTGGCCACTACCGCACCGAGACATTCGGAGTCCGTGCATTGGCTGAAGAGACCGCCAAATACTTTGACCTTCCCTGCGAGTTCGTGGCCACGGATTGCCCGCTATAGGGACGCGAGTCGAACCGTTCACCCGCCGCATAAGTTGCGCCCAAAATTCCCCTCGTCACCTCCACCAGAACCGAACAACATCATCAATCATGGCACCCTCACATCCCATCGGTCTATTGAACGGTCCCAACCTCGGACGCCTGGGACTGCGCGAACCTGATATCTACGGGGCCGAAACACTCGCCGATATCGAGAACACCTTCCGCAATGAAGCCAAAAACCTCGGCATCGTGGTCGATTGTTTTCAATCCAACCACGAAGGGGAGCTGATCGACAAAATCGAGAAATGGACCGACGACCATTTTGCTGGAGTCATCATCAATCCGGGCGGATTTACCCACACCAGCGTAGCGCTCCGCGACGCCATCTCTTCGAGTCAAATTCCGTTCATTGAAGTACACCTGTCGAACGTGCACCAACGGGAAGAATTTCGCCACAGGTCTCTCACTGCAGGAGTGTGTCAAGCAGTCATCGCGGGAATGGGGCCGATGGGCTACTACGCAGCACTACGTCATTTCGCAGCGAAGCTGCACCAATAGACCTGGCCGACCCTCCTGACCTACTCATTTTGCCCAAACCACTTGGGCAAACGGGAAGCCAACAAGCTGCCCACCGTGAGCTGAAGAGGATGATAGAGCATCAATGGCAGCAGGATTAACCCCATCGGAGGCAAATTGCCGGCCTCGGAAGCGGTAAGAAAGAAGGCAGTCGCCATGGGGGCGCCCGTCGCGAGACCCTTCTGAGTCGCGCAAAAGTATCCTGCGATCCGCTGCCCGGGGTTGAGGCCCGCCCAAGACGAAACGGGGATATACAGCAGCGAGAAGAGGATAAAATAGAGAAGGACTCCCACGCACGTCCACATCAGTCGCAATCCGCTAAACTGATTCCAATCACCGCTTGCAGCGCTGCCTGCAAACAGGATCCAGACAATACCCACGATCAAGGCTTGGCTGACGAGCCCGACTCGTTTCTTCACCCAGTTGACACCCTTGGGAAGGATCATGCGAAACACCTGCCCGATCGCCATGGGGAGGGCGATGAGCTGCGCCACTCGCGACAGGGCCTCGGCCAGCGAAAGATGGACCCCTTCGCCGCCGGCCTTCATCCAAAACACGACCCCGAAAGGGACCATAAAAATCCCGACCAAATTGGAGAGGGTTACACCAAATAAACCCGCGGCTGAATCGCCTCGTGCAGCAACCGCCAGTGCGACGGCCGACGAAATCGTGGTCGGCAAAATCCCCAAATAGAGAAACCCAAGCACCGAACTGGGATCAACAGGGCTCCAAGGAGCGGCAAAAAGAAGCCAAGCCAATGATGGGGCCAGAACGAAATTAAAAATGAGGACGACCGAATGGAAGCGCCACAGGAGAATGCCCCTCGCCAATTCACGCACCGGCAGGATCATCCCCTGGAGGAAAAAGATCACGAATACAGCTATTTTAACGACCGCATCCGGATTCCAAAAACCACTTGATTTGCCAACTCCCGGAAAGAGAAACGCGGCACCTACCGCCACAAAAATCAAGATCGGGAACCAATTCTTACCCCACCATATTCTCACGTGCACAACTGACTAAACTCTTTCACCCGTTCCTCAAGCTCATGAATCAGGGCAGCTCTCAATCCATCCTCAATATTTGCCGCTTCGAAACCGAAACGGGCTACCTGGGCAATATCGGCCAAAGAAAACCCGCAGTCAAAATACAGAGCAGCGTAATCGTCGATCAGTCGGTTGCCGAAGAAAGTCGGATCATCGGAACTCACCGTAACCCGAACCCCGGCATCGAACAGGCGCCGAATCGGGTGCTCCGCCAAGGAAGGGACACCATTCACCTGAAGTTTCAGGTTACTAATCGGACAAACATCGAGGGTCACCTCTTCGCGAACGAGCAGCTCGACCGTAGCGGGGTCCTCGATCGCGCGGACTCCGTGCGCGACCCGCTTCACCTTCAAATCCCGCACCACCTGAGCGACAAAATCGGCTCCTCTGAATTCACCAGCGTGCGCCCGGTTGCGTTTACCGGCCTCTCGCATCACTTCCCAAACCCGGGCCGTCCAGTCCTCGAACGGTAAATCCTCGGGACCATGAAGATCGAAGCCTTCCAAGTGTTCCCAAGTCGGGGCTTCATTGATCCAAGGAACCAATGGACCGGAATAATCACAATGGAGCAGCCCCGCGAAGACACGAACTTCCATCGACTCAGGAGCCTCTTTCCGAATCGCGTCAATTACCTCCGTCGGATGCACACCGGGCAAGCCGAGCACTAGCCCGAGGTGGAAACTAATTTCCAAGTAACGAACCCCTTGCTGGCGGCATTCTTCAAACACCGCACGAGCTCCTTCGGCATAGCGCTCGACGGAATTGAAAAAGGGCATGGCACACTCCAGTAGGCTCGCATTGAACTGGTCAAAACTGGCGTACCGGAAATCACCGCATTCGTATGGAGCCGGCCCTGGGGCCAACTCGGGCAAACGCTCACGATAGACAGAAAGGGGGACCGCCCCCTCCAGGTGCAAATGGGTCTCTGTCTTCGGGAGGGCTCGTAAAAAGCTTTCGAGGTCGGGCTCTAATGGGTAACGCATATCCGCAATTTTTTCTTGGTGTAAACGCCTCGCGGAGAGACATCACTAGCTAAGCAATTCTACCAGTTCCTGCTTAAATCTCAGGATCAGGAGGAAGCATCAAATCCAGGAGAGAATCCTCGATCACAAAACGGAACCCGACCATCCGGTTCCGTTCCCCTGGCTCCACTGATACCGGTTCGAGTTCCACAATCTGAGATCGAATCGTCCGAAGGTTTCCACCCACATGGCCGACTTCCTCGGATTCGGGGGAAATTTGAACGATCTCCGAAACATTCCCCAGCAGATGATAAAAGCCAGCGGGATCCGCGTCCAACGAATGGACTGGGCGGGTACTATTCTCGCCGGCACCAGCTGATAGAATCCGGAAATCCTCTGCTTCCACAGCCATCTCCGCCGCAGTCCGAAATTCCTCTAAAGTGGGCAGTCGAGTCCTACGAGACAGAACCCACCCAATTCTCTCCAAAAACAAATCGACCTCATCGAGAGTCACTGTCTCAGTCGGCAATTCCCCGCCAACATTTCGCGAAGGATTGGTGTCCATCACCAATTCATAAAGATACTGCGGGACCTCTGTAGCCAGCATCTGGATACCCGGTTCACCCGGCACAGGAACCACATCTGCAGAAATGGAAGACTGAATCTCCTGCAGGTAACGTTCTTTTCGCTTCAGGTACGAGACCCGGCTCGACAATTCATTGACCGGGAGAGTACTCAACGAATAGCGCACCTCAAACTGATTGATTCGATCCGACAGCTGCTCTACCAGCAACTTGGCTTCTTGAAAATTTCCCTCGGTCAAGGACCGGTTGAGTAGACCCTCGAGATTCCTGAGTCGCTCATAGCTGGAAAATGCCGAGGCATTCTGCATCCGAACCCGCAGATTCGCCTCCCGGGCACGAGACGCGTAGGGACTGCGGGGGTACTCCAAGCTCAGGTTTCGCTGCATCTCTCTGGCCCGCGAAAAAAGTGTGGCCGCGTCCTGGTACTTTTTCTCGTACACTAGATCGTTCGCCTCTCTGATCAACTCATCGATTTGCCTGCGCAATTCCCCCGAAAGAACCTCTGCCTCTTTTTCCCGAAGCTGTGAAGCTCGCAAAGGCTTGGCCAAGGCCAAAGACGGGTAAGCCCTGTTGATTTCCTCCTGCAAAGCCGCTGCATCAGAGAACTTGCGCACAGCTTCATTCAGATCACCTTTCTCGGCAAGTTTCAGGCCCTCTTCCTCTAAGTGAACGGACCGGTCAAACATCGGTTGAACCTCCATGCGTTGAACCTCTCGTTGGAGCCGTGCCAAATAGGCCAAATCATTTTGCGAACTGGTGCCGAAATCATCCCGAATCTTCTCGCGGAACGTAAGTGCATCGCGAAATCTAGCCAACTTCTGCCCTGGATCTTCGGCAGCTCTCGCCTCAGCCTCGGCCCGCTGTGCATCGCGGCTCAAAATCTCGCCCATGTATTCGCTGTAGCGATTCTGCAACTGCTCCAATCGGCCCTCAGCCAAAAAATCCCGTGCAGGAAGAGCGTCGATGTAATCTTCCTGAAGAACAATTGCGCGGCCCAGAACCTCAAGATCTCCGCGGTCAATCACCCCCTGAATTAGAAGATCATCAAACTCCGATTCCAGAGTACGACTCTCTTTCAGGAGGCTCAGCGCCTTCTCGTCAGTAATCCGGTCTGAACCGCCCTTCCCTGCGGACCGGGGCCCCAGGAGAGACAACCCGTAGAACACCCCTAATACGACGATAGCAAACAGAGTGATAATCAACCAGTTGATTCGGTTTGGAGACGGACGCTTACGGTGGGGGGACATGGTTTGGTAAAACCCGGATTAACACCCGATATGCTCGTGATTTCAACATTTTAGCTAAATTTGCTTTCGAAACCAAAATTCCGCGACCGAATTGTCGCCACCGAGAGGATTGAAGCCAGAGCAAATCAGCCGAACTCACGCTCGCGCAGCGTGGATACCCTCCCCCTCGATAGCAAAGAAATGGAAAAAGATACCGGGGGGTCGAACTGATAGTAGAGCGACCGGGCCGGGCCATTGGATAACACCGAGCGAACCGGCAAGTTCGGCGACCCTCCCGGAAAAAGAAACCAGCCTTCAAACCCAGTCGGCGTGCTGAGAAGAAAACCCATAAAAGCGTCTTCTTGAAATAGCCGATGATCGCGGTGGACAGTTCTATGCCTGCGGAAGTCGAATCCGATTCCAGAGCCAGACCTTTCCGGACGAGAACTTGGAGCCCCGTCTTCCTGCACCCCTCACATTCCTCCTTGCACCCGTCCAACCCTCTTCCGCTAAACTAAGTTCATGTTCAACGACGATTTCGCACAACCTGAGGACAACAGCACCGACGAAGAAAAGCTTGAAAACTATACGGGCGAAGTCGATTGGAGCTATCTTAAGCCTCATTTTGAAAAAGGCGCTCTGGTCTATGTCGACCCCTCTCTCGAACTCAAAACGGTCGGACTCGCCTTTACGCGCGACGACCAAGAGCAGGTGAAAGCCTGGCTAAAATCCGGCGATCTCGTCCAACCCTGCGAGCTGCATGCTGAGCACTGGGAGAAACACGACATCCAATTTAGAGCGGCAATTGTTCGACCATTCGTCCTCGTACAACCGGTGTAGATCAGCCGGCCAAAACGGCGCGGCGGGTGGCACGGTCAAAACCCGACAACCCACTCCTCGACAGCTCAGACCTGACGCAGACTGGTACGAAGCATGGTTGAGGCTATTCAATACTGAGTAGCGGCGGTCCACCGGCGGAATCGATGCTGTCAAAGACGACATAGCGGTCACTGCCCTCCGATGAGCTTAGGATGAGAATCGAGAGTTCGCCATCGCCTGCCTGTTCCGCGATCGCTGCTGCAGATACATCAAACTCAACGGGCACACCGTCTTGTATGGAAGTTCCTGCTACAGTATCCAGCAACGTACTATAAGCCGGCTGAGTATTCCAAGTGACCCCCGATTCCAGCCAGCTATCATCACTCACCAGATAGGCCTCCAGATTTGTGTTATCGATACCCGGGCCCACATTGGATGGAGTCAATGACAGTGTGGCCGTTGAAATGCTACCTGAGTAATTGGACAAATCGAAGCGAAGGAGGATCCTCCGTTCATAGCTGCTATTACCGTCATCTTTCACCCACAGAGTAGAAGAGGTCCCAAAGTTGCTCGCCGCGTAGGTA
>CEOD01031928.1_pt1 | contig 36812 bp, 30 predicted proteins | sample 530341 | NCBI WGS metagenome assembly CEOD01 (sample SAMEA2619950, study PRJEB7988) | marine metagenome | isolation source: saline water (ENVO:00002010), including | reverse complement strand
CCCGGGGGGCGGGGTGCCTACTGCGGTACGATAGGGTTCGTCACGGCAGGGGGTGTGTCAAAATGGAATATTGCGATCCGCACTCTTGAATTGTCGGGAGAGGTTTTGGAGTTTGGCGTGGGGGCGGGAATCGTTTGGGACTCTGATCCCGGGGCGGAGTACGAAGAGACCCTCCATAAGGCGAGAAAGTTGTTCACTACATTGGGCTGGGAAATTGAGGAGGAGGACTTGTAATGGGAGCTGAGGAAGAGTTTGTATTTTGGAACGGCGAATTATCCCCAGTCGGTGAGGTGAAGGTGTCGCCGTCCGCAGAGGGGTTGCTGTATGGTTTTGGTTGTTTTGAAACGATGGGTTTGAGCAACGGCCGGATTCGTTTTCTATCAGACCATTGGGACCGGATCAGCCGCGCTGCAGCTGATATGGAGTTGGAGTGCCCGGATTTGAGAGAGAGATTGCTGGATCAGGTGTCGCAGCTCTGTAAATACAATCACTGCGAGGAGGGAATTGTTCGCTTGTCATTGCACAAGAACGGGAGGTCCACGGATGTGTTATTGCGTGTCTTTGCGCGGACGCCGTCGGCAGATGAGTCCTCCTTCGAGGTGGATCTATCGAGGTTTCCTCATAGTGGACCTTCTCCGCTCAGTGGCTGGAAGCACAATAATTACTTGTTGAATGCTTTGGCTTACCGGGAGGCGGTTGAGATGGGCTTGCGGGAATCTATACTCTGCAGGGATGGGAAGTTGGTGGAGGGCTCCCGGTCGAATGTGTGGGTCCTGCGAGAGGGGGTTCTGTGGACGCCCCCCGTCGAAAGTGGAGCGCTGCCAGGGGTTGTTCGCAAGAGAGTGTTGTCGAGTGCCGCTGAGATGAGGGTGGATGTTCGAGAGGGAGCGATTTTGGCGGAAGATCTCGAGGATTGTGACGGGCTGTTCTTTTCCAATGCGGGAATGCTTTTCAAAGCGGCTACCCGGTGTGGCGTCCATGAGTTTTCACCTCATTTAGAGTTGGTGAATCGAGTGAACGAGGTATTGCTTCGGTAGTGACGAATCATCCATCCAACTGAGAGAGTGGGTTGCTTCTTCCGGTCAGCTGGGCCGGATGTCCCGGCAAGCCTGTCGTCCGTTGGACTAAGGCCGGTAACGGCTATTCTACGATTCTTACTCCCGCGTAGTTGGTATAGCCCAGGATGTTGTTGGGCCAGTTTTTTACTCGGGTCGAAAGCAGGTACGCGCGATTGTAGAAAAATATGGGAATGATCGGAACTTCCTCAAGGAGGATGGTTTCCGCTTTGGCGAACAGATCATTGCGGGCGGGACCGGAGGGGAGAAGAGCGGCTTCGGCAATAAAGCGGTCGTAGTTTGGATTGCTCCATCCACTAAAATTGTTGGTCGAGCCAGAAGTCCAGAGTCCGAGAAATGTTTGCGGGTCGAGATAGTCGCCCAGCCATCCGGCGCGGGCGATCGCGAAGTCCATCCGCTGCCGATCAGCGAGGTAGGTTTTCCATTCTTTGTTGACCAGTTCAATGTCGACTCCGAGCCGGTTTTTCCAGATGGCCTGAATGGCCTCCGCAATCGGGCGATGCGTCTCGGAGGTGTTGAAAAGAAAGGGAATCGGGGGGAGGGGATTTTCGGGGCCATATCCCGCCTCGGCGAGAAGTGCGCGAGCGGTAGTGGTATCTTCTTCGAGGATTTCCGGTGGGGTATAGCCGGCGATGCCAACCGGTGTGAAGTGGGAGGCGGGAGGCTCCCCGCGCTTGCGAATGTCTCGACTCACGGAGGACCGGTTGAGAGAGAGGCTGAGCGCACGGCGCACACGTATGTCGTCCAGAGGGGGGACGGTTGTGTTTAGGAGGAGATAGTAGACGCCGAGGTCGGGCTCGATCTGAAGAATACCCGGGTCCTCTCCTTCGAGGTAGTGGCGAATGCGCTGAGGCGACACGATGGAGGTAAGGTCGAGGAGGCCATCGAGGAATGCACGTTCCTCTGTGTAGATGTTTGGGATAGGAAAGTAGACGATCTCATCCAGCGGGAATTCCCGCGGACGTGGGAAGAACGGATTCCGGTCAACTCGTAGAAAATCGTTTAGGCGCCACTCGACTAGTTTGTAGGGACCATTGCTGACGAGTGCTCCTGGCTTTGCCCATTCCGGGTTGCGCGAGAGCCAGGGCCCGGTGGCCTCGACGCTAGCTCGATGCACGGGAAACCAGGGAGGGTTGACCAGGAGTGATAGAAAGTACGGCGTGGGAGACTCGAGGGTGAGCTCCAGTGTGAGTGGGTCGATCACTTGTACCCCGACGGCATCGAACTTCTCGAGATTTCCCTCGAAAAATGGACGTGCGTTCTCGAGGACGAAGAGCTGCGAGGCGTAGCCGCCACCGAGAGACGGGGTGAGCATGCGCTCAAAGCTTTGTTTAAAGTCAATGGCTCTCACCGCCTCTCCGTTGGACCAGCGCCCGTCTGGATCGAGGTGAAATCGGTAGCGCCTCCCGTTGTCGAGCACTTCCCATGAGAGGGCCGCCGCCGGAATGGGGGCGAGTGTTTTGGGGTCGAGCGCCACGAGACCTTGGTACAGGGATCGCAGGACCCGGCTTTCCGGGACTCCCGTTACGATGTGTGGGTCGAGACTTTGTAGTTCAGATCCGTTTCCCTGGCGCAGAACCTGTCGGGTCGTGCCGCCTTCTGAGATCTGCAATAGGGAAATGAGCAGAATACCGGCCCAGATGAACAGGCGGAGGTGGAATCGCGAACGATTTAGGCGTCCTATCCCGCCACGGGTCATGCTTCCGCTAATTCGTAGTCGGTCACTCGGGAGACTTGCTTCTCGGGAATATTCCCGCGGATCAGGACTCCTTCATCCTCGTAGGTTTCCTTGTCGACTGCCCCGATCTCGTGGAGGAAGTGTACCAGATCATAGCGGTTGTGAGGAATCAGGAGTTTCATCGGACGGATGCCCTGTTGGACCAGATCAACCATCCGTTCCTTCAGCGCTGCCAAACCTTCGCCGGTGCGCGCGCTGACGAAGTGAGCGTCGGGGAAGCGCGATCTCCAATAGGAGACCACCGAGGGATCTACGTCGCCATCGATCTTGTTGAAGACGAGGACGGTGGGCTTATCCAGCGCTTCCAATTCGTCGAGAACGGACTCGGTCGTCTCTTTGTGTTCTTCCAGTTCTCCGCTGCGTACATCGACGACATGGAGAAGAAAGTCGGAGACCACCGCCTCTTCGAGAGTTGCCTTAAACGCTTCGACCAGCCGGTGAGGAAGGTTGCGAACGAATCCAACCGTATCGGTAAGGACCAAATTTTGACCGTTGGGGAGTGAGAGCCGACGGCTCGTGGGATCCAGGGTCGCGAAGAGCTTGTCCTCGGCGAGTACATCTGAATCGGTCAACGCGTTGAGGAGGGAGGATTTTCCCGCATTTGTGTAGCCCACGATTGCGCCTGTGGGAACCGGAACCGAACGGCGCCGTTTGCGCTGAGTTTCCCGCTGGCGGCGCACTATCTCGAGCTGCCCTCTCATCCGTTGGATCCGCTTGCGCACCAATCGTTGGTCGACCTCAAGTTGGGTCTCCCCCTCACCACGCTGCATAACGCCCCCTCGTTGCCGGCCGAGGTGAGTCCACGCGCGCCGAAGTCGCGGCAGACTGTATTCCATCCGGGCGAGCTCGATCTGGAGGCGGGCCTCTTTCGTGGAGGCGCGTTCTCCGAAGATGTCTAAAATGATCTCCTGACGGTCGATCACGAGGAACTTCTCGGCAAATTTCTCCCAATTGCGCTGCTGGGACGGGGTCAGTTCCTGATCAAAAATGATCACGTCACATTCCAGCGCACGGGCCTCTGCAAGAATCTCCTCCGCTTTTCCTTTCCCCACCATCAGTTTCGCCTGGGGTTTGCTGAGTCGAATGACCGAGCGTCCGCAAACTCCGATATCCAAGGTGGTGACCAGGCCGTCCAGTTCGTCCAGTAGGAGGTCGGTGTGCTCGTCGGTTTGGTCAGGGGAGGTGATGCCCACAAGAAAGGCGCGTTCAACGAGTTTAGGTTTCTCCCTGACTTCTATCACTATGATTTAAGTTAATCATGAATGGGCATTCGGCAACGGCATTTTGCGGTTTTTTCTGTGTGATTCCTCGAGTCGGCTACTTCTTCCCTTGTCTCTACCGGTCATCTCATTTAAGCCATGCGAAGGATGGGGCAGCTTAGGTGCCCCTAAATTTTTTGATTTAAACGACGCAGACGTAAATAGAGTGAAGAGGTTCCCGAATTGGTTGAGGATACATTTTGACGATTCACAGAGATATTTAATCCTCTGTATCATCGCAGGAGCCTTATGCGGTCTCGTTGCGGTCTCGTTTCATTTCTCTATTGAGTGGGTCTTTCACGGGGTCTTGGCCATTCGCGATCATTTTGGGCCGCGAACCTCCTACGTCGTCCTTCTTTTATCGCCCGCGATTGGTGGGTTGATCACCGGGTTTATTTTGACCTATATCGCCCCGCAGGCCGTGGGCAGTGGCATCCCCCAGGTGAAGCAGGCCTATCACAATGATTTTGGCTACATTCGGCTGCGGGATGGATTCTGGCGGTTTATCGCAGGAACGATCTCGATCGGCACCGGGAACAGTCTGGGGCGCGAGGGGCCGACGGTTCACATCTGTAGCGCGGTGGCCTCGGGGCTTGGACGCTATTTTGGCCTGGCGCGTCGACGGATCCAGTCGATGGTTCCAGTGGGAATGGGGGCCGGGCTGGCCGCGGCATTCAATACCCCCCTCTCGGCGATCACCTTTGTCTTTGAGGAACTGCTGGACGATTTCAGTAGTAAGGCCCTCGGCGCCGTTTTGGTGGCCGTGGTCATCGGTGCGGTAGTTGAGCGAAGTATCCTGGGAGAGCATCCGATCTTCAATGTCGGTGGCTTGGACGATTTTCAGTTGGCCTGGTGGATGCTGATCTGCGTTCCGGTGGGTCTCGCGGCTGCTTTCACCGGGCACTATTTTATCGAGATTTTGCTGCGTACCCGCGGGAAGGTGCGGGAGTCCAAACGGTTTCCTATGGTACTGCGTCCGGCGGCTGGCGGTTTGATCGTGGGAATGATCGGTTGTACCGTTCTCTACTTCTCGGGACGTCTCGGGGTCTTTAGTATAGGGTATCAAGATTTGAATTCCTCCCTGCAGGGCACGCTTGCGTGGGATATTCTTCTTCTTCTCTTCGTCGGGAAGCTGATCGCGACGGCCATTTGCTACGCAATGGGCGGCAGCGGTGGACTCTTTGCTCCCGTGTTGTTTCTGGGAGTGATGCTGGGGGGCTCCTTCGGGATGGCTGCCGTCCAAGCGTTTGACTTGAGTCTCGAGGTGGCTGCCGGGGCTGCCTTTTTGGGGATGGGTGCGTTTTTTGCCGCGGTGATCCGCTGTCCGCTGACTTCGATGCTCATCGTCTTTGAGATGACGCAGAATTATTCCCTTATCCTGCCTTTGATGGTGGGGAATATGATTTCGTATCTACTGTCTTCCCGTCTGCGGGCAGTGCCGGTCTACGATGCGTTGCTCATTCAGGACAATGTGAGTCTCAAGCGTATGCCATCCTATCAGGGTGAACAGGATTGGAGGAATCTTCCGATTTCTGCGATCATGACACACGACTCAGTCGTCGTTCAGGGGAGTGAGGATCTCGCGACCGCGCTCGAGAATGCGGGTGCCCAACGACATCATGGCTATCCAGTGGTGGGGAAAGAGGGTGAATTGATCGGAATGGTGACTCATCACGAGATGAACGATGCGCTCCTCGCCGGCCAGTCGGGTGTGGTTTCGGATTTTCTCGCTCCGAAAAAATTGGTTTCGGTTTATCCGGATAATTCCATCCGCGATGTGGCCAACACGTTGGTCATCGAGGATGTGATGCAGGTCCCGGTGGTGAGTCGTAAGGACAGCCGGAAACTATTGGGGATCGTTACCCTTCACGATATTGCCCGCCAGCAAAACGCGATCGACGAGTCGTTGGCTCGGTAGCGAGGGCGTCTTTCGAGCCCTTGGGGGCTGAGAGGTCCGGGGGGGGATATGCGGGGATTTTCTTGAGCAGAACCCCCTCCCGGTTCGGTGATCAGGTAGTGTCTCTGAGAGGCGGATCGGGTCTTTCCGGGTCGGCCGAAAGAATCTTCAGAGACTCGTCGAATTTGCATCGACGGATCGAATTTTCCGCATCATTGATGTGCGCTCCTTTTTCATTAATGCACTTTTCCATCCGCCGCGCGATTGCCGCCGACTTTCCTTTTGTGGTTCGGTTGGAGGAGCGTGTCTTTGAGCCGAACCGGAGAGAATCTCGGCGGTCTTTGCTGCGCAGTCTCCGGAGTCCACACCAAGAGGTCTGGATTGCCGTCGATGAACGGGGTGCGCCAGTGGGGGTGTTGGTCTTGCGGGTCTTTCTCCACACGATTCGAATTTACTCGATTGGGGTGGATCCGATTCGACAGGGGGAGGGGATTGGATCTCGTCTCCTGGAGTGGGGGGTCGAGCGGGCCTGTGCGCGCCGGAGCGATCGTATTAGTTTGGAGGTGGATGCGCGGGACCAGCGATTGGTACGCTTCTACGCAGGTAAGCGGTTTTCACCCGTTTGCACCCTCCCTGATTACTATGGCCCAGGGGCGCATGGTTTGAGAATGGTTCGCCGGATCGCAGTGTGCGAATGCGGGGACGCTCGATCGCCGGTGACGGTTGGTGCGGGTGACGACGAAAATTGAGTTAAGTCCATATGCCTGTTCTCAATCTATTGGTTGTCGACAATCCCGCCCGGTGGGATCTCTCTCACGATTCGGTCGAGGTCGTGTCGGCGCGCAACTATCTTTCGCATTCCCGATTTCAGCAGTTCCGAACGGGAGCGAGAGTCTTTAATTTGTGCCGATCGTATAACTACCAGAGCCTCGGCTATTATGTGTCGCTTCTCGCGGAAGCGCGCGGGCATCGAGCGGTTCCCGATGTCGCAACGTTGCGCGACTTTCGTTCCAGCGCGATTGTTCGGGCCAGAGGATCGGAGTGGGATGCGGAGATTCAAGCTGCGCTGCGCAAGGTCGAGGGCGATGAGCTGACTCTTCGCCTGGTCTTTGGGCAGGATTTTGAGCAGGGAGCAGGGGCCCTGGGGTCGAGGCTTTATCGCCTGTTCCCGTCTCCGTTGCTCAAGGTTCAGTTTCTGCGGCGGAAATCAACGTGGGTGATCGCGGGCGTGACTCCGTTGTCGCTTCACTCGTTTGCCGGGGAAGAACGCGTCCGGGTCAACGAACTGGTGGCGAAGTTCTTCTCGAAGCGTCAAATCTCTGTTCATCCTCGTAAGAAGTTTCTCTACGATCTCGCCATTGTGGTCGATCCTGCAGAGATCGCGCCTCCCTCGGATCAAAAGGCGTTGGAGCGGTTTGCAGTCGCTGCGCGTGAGGTCGGTTTCTATACCGAGACGATTACTACCGAGGATGTTGATCGGATCAAAGAGTTTGATGCGGTCTTTATCAGGCAGGGGACCGCTGTCGATCGTCCCATTTACCAGTTGTCGCGGTTGGCTTATGCTGAGGGCCTCGCGGTAATTGATGACCCTTGGTCGATTCTTCGCTGTACGAATAAAATTTACCTTTCGGAGTCACTGGGTCGGGCCAAAATTGCCACGCCGCAGACTTGGATACTCACCCGCGAAGATCTCAAAGAGTCGGGTGCGCGGAAGGTGTCGTTTCCTTGCGTCCTGAAAATTCCCGACGGGTCCTTCAGTGTGGGGGTTCGCAAGGTCGAGGATCGAGAGGAGTTGATCGAGGTCCTTCGCGGGATGCTCGGCCAGTCGGAGTTGATCCTCGCCCAGGCTTTCGTTCCGAGTGAATACGACTGGAGGATCGGGGTCCTGGATCATCAGCCGTTGTTTGCGTGTCGCTACTTCATGGCGAAAGATCATTGGCAAATTTATAACTGGGCTTCTGATTCGGAGAAGAACCGTAGTGGAAGAAGTGAAACGTTCTACGTCGATAATGTTCCCCGAATTGTGATGGAAACCGCGCTACGAGCCGCTCGTCTCGTTGGGGACGGTCTGTACGGGGTGGATCTCAAACAGGTGGCGGACGAGGTGCTCGTTATCGAGATCAACGACAATCCTTCCATCGAGGTCGGAGTAGAGGACAAGTTGATCGGGATGGAGCTCTATCGGAGGATTGCGAGATCATTTCGTCGGAGAGTGGATAGCCTCCGTTCGGGGAACTGATGGCTCGGTCCGGTCAGTCCAGAAATGTCCAGTGGCGGAAGGTTGCCGCCTGACCTCGGGGCTCTCCGTTTTCGTCGGCTAGATTCCAGACAATTGCTTTGTGGATCTCGAATCGCTTTCCTGTGCTGGAGATACGAATACCAGAATAGTCCTCAATGTATCCCTGCGAGTGTACTGCCGCGAGGAATCTTTCACGTTCGTGCCGGTGCATCGGTTCTGCGGTGTGTCGACCCGGAGTTTGGGTGAGTTGGTCCCAGCTCATTTCCCAGAGGTGGAGGGCGGTGGCGTTCCCGTAATTGAGGATGGGGTCGGGCTCCGCCCCCGCAGATACCACGACGAACGGGGATGTGAAGAGCCTCTTTGCGTCGTCCGTGATCGATCCGGTCGAGTCAATGAGTTCGCGACCGACGATTCTCCGGAAACTGGAGAGAATTCGCTGCGCCTGTAATTCGTGACCGTGTGGGAGCTGTCGCGGATCTGTCATGGTTCGATCGTGGATCGATTGGCCTCGGCGATCAAGGATCTCCCGCGATTCCGTTTACCGAAGTTCGAACCGGCCGTCGCTGTGCTTTCGGATGCGACGCCGCAATTCCAAGAGCAGAAGAGTGGAGCTCACCGTGGATGAGGGGAGGTCGGTTTGTCTGGCAATCTGGTCGGAGTGCAGGATTTCTCCTCCTTCGAGAGATTTGAGAATGACGGTTTCGTTTTCGGTGAGTCCGCTTACGTCCGTTGGACTCCTCGGCTCGGCTGAGGATGAGGTATCCCCCAGCGGGAGTTCTTCGAGTCGGAGCTCATCAAGGATATCGGCTGCCGAGGTGACGAGGGTGGCTCCGTCGCGGATTAATTGATGGCAACCTGCGCTGGTGGCCTGGTCTATTCGGCCGGGTATGGCCATAACCTGCCGCCCCTGCTCTCCGGCGAAACGAGCCGTGATCAGACTCCCTCCGCTGAGGTCTGTTTCTACCACCAGTACCGCCTGGCACATTCCGGCGACGATCCGGTTGCGCATGGGGAAGCTTTGCCGGGTGGCGCGATACCCAAAGGGGAACTCGCTGAAGATGGTCCCGTGCTTGCGGATCTCGCGATAGAGTTCCAAATTCTCCGGCGGATAGACGATGTCGCAGCCGTTCCCCAGCACCGCGACGGTAGGGCCGCTTGCTTCAAGGGCTCCTTCATGGGCTGCCGTGTCGATCCCTCGCGCCAGCCCGCTGACGACGCAGACACCTCTGCGGGCCAATCCGGATGCGATCTCACGAGCGGTGCGTAGACCGTAGAGGGTGGTTCGGCGTGAGCCGATAATGGCGACCGAGGGAGTCCGAAAGCAGGGAGTTCCCAAGCTGTAGAGTCCGATAGGAGGGTCGTAGATCTCGCGTAGCGGCGCAGGGTAGCTCACGTCGGTTTGTTTGATGAAGTCGGCTTCGTGCTTCTGCAGCAGTCGCTTCTCGCGTGCGAGGTCGAAATGATCCGGCCAGTTTCGGACTGCGTTCGCAATCTTTGGGCCGACACCTTCGACCGCGAGCAGAGCGCGTTCGGTGGAGTTCAGAATGAGATGGGGGTCGGGGCCGAAGTGATCGAACAGTCTTCGGAGGGTTACTGGCCCCAGGTGGGGGATTCCATTTAAGACTATCCACGCATCGTCTTCGGTGGAAAAGGTCGTTGGTCCAGAGGGTGCCATCCTTTGATCGAAAGGGGCGAAGGAGAGATTGGCAACTCCGCAAGTGGAGCGGAATTTCCGGCTCGCAGGTGGCATCAAAATTGCTGATAATGTGCGGAGTGAGTTTCGTATGAATCTTTCGAACACAGGGCGTCGGTTTCATCTCTCAAAGAGAGATCTCGATTTCCTTTTGAGGGTTCTCGCTCGCGATGAACGGGAGGGTACCGCGCTCTTGGTTCTGTTGACCGACGCCGGTACGGTTGATCGGGTCCTGGATTCACCAGCTCTGTTCGATCGCATTCTTCGGTCGCAGGGGGCCTTGGAGATTTCGGATTTTCTCTACTTCTATTTAATGGTGCGGGGAGTCTTTCGGGAGAGTGGTTTGAGAGATCCGGACCTAGCCGACTATGTTGCCGGTGCTCTTGTCGATTGCTCGCTCTGTCCATCGACACAGCCGGATAGTCGCTCGCCGCTGCCATTTCTCGTCGACTGGAATGAGGAACTCGAGCAGGCGGTGACTTCTTACGAGAAGTTTTTTCTCTCCGTGCAGATCGGTAATTTCCTGTTGGTCGCGACCGGAATTTTTCACGAGCATCTCAAGGAACGGTCGCGGAGAAGAGGGGCGCCGGGGTTGCGCTACTACGAAGATTTTGGGGCGGGTATCTATAAGGAGGCGAGTCGGCATCCCCTGGCGCGTGAATTCTTTCTCGAGGACCGTTTCTTTCAGCTGAGCGAATCCTTTCGCTCAAGTCGTCGCGCGCTGAACCGGCTCTCCGATCAATTTCTCTGTTGGAACTGATCGGAGCCGCGAGGCCTCAGTCGTGGAAAAACTTCGTCGGAAGCTGGCTGGCATGGACTTCGTGGGTCACGACCATGTTCTCGGGGTCCGCGCAGTCTGCCCGCAGTCCGGCGAATCCCTCGGAGTGCTTGTCAAAGAGGCTCCAGACCAGCCGGTCGTCCGTTTCCGGGGTTGGGATGGTGTTTATCTCTTCCCGGGTAAAAAATCCGAATTTCCCTTCGTCCATATCCGGGGGGAGGGTCGTCATGCGCTTGCGGCAATGAAAGAGGAACATTAGCCAGTGGTGGGCGCCTTCGTAGTTTTTTTCGGATACATATCCGAATAGGTGGAGGTCGTCGTCGGAGACCGTGAGTCCGGTTTCCTCTTTGGTTTCGCGGCGCGCGCACTCAAAAGGAGACTCGCCAATCGTCATATCAAGCTTGCCTCCAATCGGGCTCCATTTTCCCTGATTGGGCGCACGGTTCCGCAGGAGGAGCAGGAAGCGGTTCTGCTGGTCGCGCAAGAAGACCAGCGTGCTGATACGGAAAGGTGTTGAGGGCGTCGAACTCATGCACGGAACCTTGGCTAAACTGCCAGAGATGGACACGGAAAAATGAGTAAAATGAATAGAAATTCATCAAGAAATAGGGGGATCCCTCATGATTGATCGAAAAAGTCTTGCCCCGTTCCTTTTCATCATTCCTTATCGGCGTCGATGGCATCTGCATTGAAAACCCCCATTTTCCTGCTATTGGTACTCGTTTCGGCGATTTCAGCACGGGCTCAAGAGCCTCCGACAATTGAAGTATCAAACGTGCGCTTTGATCGCACCGGAGACGATTGGCTCGTAGCGACGGTAGAAATCACGCCTGATCGCAATCCGCTTCCAGATGCCCGCGACCGCGATTTTGTCGACGATGTCGAGCTTACGCTGAGCCTGTGCTACGAGGTCGATAATCAGCCAGAAGGCCAGCCTCCATTTACTTATTACCGCTCTTCTGTGCGTATCGTCTCGATGGAGCACTCCAAGCGGTACACCAATTATTTCTTTCTCCCCAGCGTTCTACGCGACCGCGACGAACTGAAGACAGACCCTTTTGCATGGATGATTGAGATGAAGGTTTCGGGTGTTTCTGTTCCGATGGCTATCGACCAAGCTGGTGGACAAGTCGTCAAGGGCGCGAAGGGCTACGGTGAATTTCTTAATCATGTCGGTGCGAATGCTCCCCAGAATGACGGCATCCTGGTCCCTATCTATCTAGCACCGGATCATGTTGTAAATAGTTTCCGGATTCGGTCCAGCGAGATCCCCGCATTCTATCGTTTCGAGCCGAAAAACTAATCCGCTGCGGATTCGAGGCTTGATTCCTGCCTATTCACGATTCTTATATATTGTTTTTACTGTATGAGTTCCTCTAAAATATCTATCCTCAACTGCGGCGCGAGTCAGTTTGCGTTCGGGGTGTTTTCAGTAGAGGGACCAGAGCCGACGATGGAACGGTTGGTTACCCGCGACCTCGGGTACGACTTTTCCGAAGAAGAGCAATGGCTTAGCGCAACCCTGGGAGGGCTTCGCGAGGCCGTCAGTGAAGAGAAGATTTCCGGTGAGGTTCAAGTGATCCTTCCCGGATTTTTGCTTTTGACGAAAACATTGCGGATTGCTCACGTCGAGGGCGGTAAGCAGGCCCAGATGATTGCCTATGAGGCACAGCAAAGTATCCCTTATCAGCTGTCGGACCTCAATTGGAGTTACCAGGTTCTTTCCGACGATGGGATCGAGACTGAGGTTCTCTTTATCGGGATCCGGTCTGCGATTTGTCAGCGGTTTTGTGACGAAATTTCAAAACTCGGTTTTCAAACGGTTTCGGTAAACGCCTCTACGATTCTGGACTACAATGCGTTCCAATTGGCCCATCCAGAGGGCGCCGAGAATTCCCTTATCGTTAACATCGGTGCGCGGGCGTCCAACCTTACCTTTATTCAGGATTCCGGCTTTTTCGTCCGGAACATTAATTTGGGCGGGAATGCATTGACCCAGAGCCTCGCCGATAGTCTCGGAAAGAGCTTTGTGGATGCCGAGCGGATCAAGGTGAATTACTTTGCGACGGAGCATACGGATCACTCGTCCACCGAGATTATTGACAACGCGACGGCGAGCTTCATGCGTCGCCTGTCTCAGGAGATTACCCGGTCGATCGTCAATTTCCGCCAGCAGAAGAAGGGCGCTTCTCCCAAAAAGATTTTGCTGACCGGTCGGAGTGCGTTGATTCCGAACCTGACCGAGTTTCTGCGCGAATCCCAGCGGGTCGAGGTTGAGTTCTTCCAGCCCGGAGCCCAGATTCAAATCTCTCCGAGTGCGAATCTCGATTCCAACTCAATGGAGATCTTTCAGGCTTCGGAACTGATCGGTGAGGCTGCAAAATCTTCAGTACCGAATGGCGTCGGTGTCGATCTATTGCCCGAGGAGCTTCGCCAAGAGATGGCGTTCCGCCGTAAAAAGCCTTGGATTGTCGCTGCGGCTCTTGTTCTCGCCGCGGCCCCCGTGCCGTTTTTCCTTCAAGCGAGTGAGCAGGCAGCCCAGTACGAGGCTGCCGAAGATCAGATTCGCCTCGCTCTCCCGTCGCGGGAAGAGGAGTACCGCCAGATCGAATCGTTGATCGAAGATATTAATGAGGTAGAGACTCAGGTCGATCGCTTCGACGATTTGGTCAATTCAAAGGCGAATTGGATTCAGTTTTTCTCGGAGTTGCAGGGTGCTCTTCACAATATCGGCGATGTATGGCTCGATGAGGTGAAGGTAGACCGGATGGAGCAGGGGGGCGAAGTTCGCTACCACCTGAATGTCGACGGTCGCTTGCTCGTGCGCCAAGAGGACTCCGAAGAGGTGGTCCAGATGAGTGAGATTAACGAAACTCTCCTCTCAAATCGGATCCGAACCCTTTCCGAGGTGTTTACTGCTTCACCTTATATTTCCGAGCGCATTTCGTTGCGCATTGATTTTAAATCGATTCAAGAGGGCCGCCCGCTGCTTCCCTTTGAATTTGTCTTTTCCATTGATCCTCAACGCCCTCTCTGATCATGGGTTTTTTCAAACGTTATCCTATCTTCTGTAGCGTTCTAGCGCTGCTGGTTCTCGTATTGGGAGCCGGTGTGTATCTAGTCATCGCTAAGCGCGCTGAAAGCGCAGATGCGCAAAAGGGCTACGAGAATCAAGTTCGTCGCCTGAACGAAATCTCACGCGGTGTGCTCTATGACCCTGAAACGGGTCTTCGGATTGCCCCATCCTCAATGAATCGCGAGGTTCTTGCGGTGCGTTTAGGGCAGGTCGAAGGGGATTTGAACCGCATTCGCGAGAATATGATCGCCCGGTCCGACAATATTTTGAATGACCCGGCTGATGAGTTTACGTTTCTGCCAAAGCTTCAATCATCGATCGAAGATCTGAAGCTCGAAGCGCGCCAGAAAGGTGTGGTGTTGCCGGAAGACGAAGCGTTCGGGTTTGCGGCCTACGCCACGCAGGCGATTCAGCCGAGAAATGCGCAGATCCCTCTCCTCAATCGTCAGCGTCAGGTGATTCAGTACATTGTGGGAGAATTGATTGCTGCAGAGCCAAGCGCGATCCTGTCCGTCGAGCGTGAGTTGATCGAGGTCGACCCGGCTGATCTTCCGAAACGGGGAAAGAACGCCAAGCAGGATGATGTCTTCACGATTGAGGAACTCGTCACCGCGCGCTCTAACGAATTTATCGAAACCTCCGCGTTTCGTTTGGTCTTCACTGGGAGGACTGATGTTCTTCGAAATTTCCTCAACACTCTTAATGAATTTAAGCTACCCCTCGTTGTCCGAAGTGTCGAGGTAGAGCCAGGACCTCCCGAGGAGGAGCCCAAGGCTGAGGCGAAACCGTCCGGCTCCTCTGATGACGCCTTGCTCGCACTGTTTGGCAGTGGGGGTAGTTCCAGTGAATCGCAAGAGGTTGCTGAAGAAGAAGACGAGAGCCGTAAACCGGTGATTACCGAGAATCTTTCCAAATTTACCATCGTGATCGAATATATTGAGGTGAGGATCGAAGCGGAAGAAGAAGAGGAAACTCAGGAGGTGGGATCATGAAGCACCTCGAGAAGATCATCTTTTTGGTCGTACTGATTGTCGTGGCGGGTTTGTCCGCTTGGGTATTTATGGGAGGGGCCGAAGATGTCTCGAAGGCGACGATACCAAACGTGGATCGTCCGTTCGAGCTAAGCGAGTACAAGGGCCTTCCCCCTATCCCACGGGTAGAGTGGCCAGAGCCAGTTGCTCAGGATGATGAGGGTAAGTGGTTGTTCCGTGTCTTCACTCCACCGAAGCTCTACATCATCGACGGGAAATTTGTAGTAGAATTGCCGGATCCTCCAAAACCTCCGACGCCTCCACCACCACCAATTCCGTTTGGTGTCGCTTTGATCGAAATCGTTCGCAACCAGTATCGTTTGCAGTTGGATGGCATCTACGAAACTCAATTGGATGATATTGATTCGGCGCTACTCTCGTTTGAAAACGTGTACGCGAGCCAGACCGAGCGTCCGACCATCTCTCTAAAGAAGGGTGAAACCAATGAGTCGTTTGGCATTCGCGTGGAAGACGTCAAACGGGAAGACGAATACGCCGCCGATGGGAGTCTTTCTCGCGAGCACATCGCGACGATCACGGACCTACGCACCGGCAAAACCGTTGTTCTGTCCGACCTAACCACTCTCTATGAAGAGGGAGTGACCCTGGTTTTCGCGTCAACTCAAGACCCGAACATCACCGCCGAGCTGAAGAGCGTTGGCGAAACGTTCGAGATGAACGGCGCGACCTATACACTTTCCGAAGTCAACTTGGACCGTAACTCGGTCCAGCTAGTTAAGGAATCCGAGGAACTCGATGTCCCCGAAGTGGAGACATTGAAACCTCAGTCGTTGGATGACATACGTCCTACCGAAACGGCACCTGCGAATGAATCCAGTTCGACAACCGAGGATGATTTCTCGGACTTTGGTGCCCTATTTGAATAGAATTGGATTGAAACAAGTTCCTAAACTACCTTTGCATAACTGATTTACTGATGAAGACCCTGCAAAATCTACTCCGTTCGACGGTTACCGCTGCAGCCTTGACTGCAGTCGTCGTCCATGTCCCTCATGCGTACGCCGCGGCTGACGCTGAAATTAACCCAGCTGAGAAAGTGGGTCTTATGGCGTCGGCACTCAAATTAAAGGACCAGGGCGAATACGCTGCTGCCTTTGAGAAAGCAGCGGTCCTTAAGGAGATTTCGCCGAACGATCCGTCCGTCAACCGCCTCTACAATGAGTTGGTGGCATCCATGGAGGCTGAAGGCATTCCATTTGCGCTGATCGACACCGAGCAGGAAGCTGCTGCCGAAGCCGTAGACACGCCTTCGCCAGTGGCCGCTTCCACTGCTGCGCCAACAGCGCCGGCAGCGGTCTCTACCGCCGACAGCATCGCGACGGCTCAGACGCAGGCATCGTCCGGTGACTACATTCAGGCGATCACCACGTTGAAGAAGGCCAAGGCCGCTTCGAACGATCCGGCCGAGGTCGCCAAGATCGACGACATGATGGCTTCTTACATTTTGGACCAAGAATCCACTTATGTAGATAACGCCATCGATAATTCCGAAGCCGATTTGAAGCGCGCAAAGGAATTGGGCCGCGAAGAACGTTATTCCGATGCCTACGATCTGATCGACGCCGCTATCGCCCGCCTTCCTGTTAGCACTGGAACTCAGGATCTGATCGATGAACTTGAGAACACCAAGCGTTCGATGCTCTTGAATCAAGCCTACGAATTGGCTGATAAGGGGCAGGGCAACGCGGCGATGCAAGCTTACCAAGAGTACCAACGCGATCCGAGCGACATCCCTGCGATCCAGGAGAAAGCGAAGAATGTCGGCAAAATGGTCAAAAACCCATACGCGTACAATATTCGAGACATCAGCCCTGAGTACGTTCAGGAATACCAAGAGGTACAAGACCTTCTCGTGAAGGGCCGTGCTCAATTTGTGAACGGTGATATTCAAGGAGCTCGTCAGACTTTCGCTCAGGTTGAGACCATCAGCCCTGAGAATGTAGAAGCGAAGGCTTTTCTGTACGAAATCGCTGAACGTTCGAGCACTTCTGGTTATATCGACCGGACAAAGACTCGTGCGGAAATGCTGAATCAAGTTAGCCGCGCATGGCAGCAACCTCGCGTTTATGTTGAAGATGTAGAGGGAGGCTCCGGCGATGTAACCGATACTAGCCCAATCCTCACAAAGCTGAACGAGATTGTTATCCCTCGTGTGACCTTCACCGGAACCAATCTGTCCCGCGCGGTGCAGTCACTTTCTGAAATGTCAGAAGAGTTTGATCGCAGTGCCTCTTCCGCAGAATCACGAGGGGTCAACATGGTGGTTTCCGGCCAGTCAGGAACGGACCGTCAGGTGAACTTCTCTGTGCGGAATCTTTCGCTCATGCGAATTCTGGACATCGTTGCCCAGCAAACCGGTTACCAGTGGGACGTCGTCGACAGTGTTGTCGAGTTCCAGCCCAGCGATCAAAAGGCGGGTAACAATCGCCTACAACGTGCGATCATTCCAATCTCCAAGGGCACGCTTGACCTGATTCTTGACTTCCAATCCGGTACCGGAGGCGGCGGTAACTCCGTAGTCGACGATCCTTTTGCGACACCGTCCGGTCCACAAGGTCCCGGTACTGACGACCGCCAGGATGCTTTGGTCAACTTCTTTGAAGCCTCGGGTATTGATTTCCGCAACATTCCGGGTGCTAGCATTGTCAATCGTGGTTCACGTCTCCTCGTAAACCAAACTTCGAGAAACGTTGAAGAGATTCGTCAAACTCTTCGTGAGCTCGATGTCACCGACCAGGTTGAGATCGAAGCGAAGTTCATGGAGGTCATTCAAGGGAACTTGGACGAGTTGGCTTTCCAATGGGATGTCGGTAATCAAGGGAATGCCTTGGTCAACCGGAGTCAGGTCACTACCGCTTCAAACTCGAATGGTACGAATCGTTCCTTCTCTGGTACTTCTACCGGGAACAACACAACGACAACAATTGGGCCGCCAGCCACTTCGTCCTTTAATAATATTGCAAACGACTCGTTCACTTCGACCAACGGGAACAACTCGAGTTTCTCCACCACAACCACCTCGGTTACTTCTCCCCAGTACGACTCGTACGGTAATCCATCCACTGATCCGACAAAGGGATACAACGGAAGTATGAACACCTTGGCGTCTATCTTCGGGACTACCCAGGATACTGCTACTGGTATCATTAGCACACCGACAGGTCCGGAAAGCTTTAGTGTTTCGCCAGGAAGTCCGACCAACGCTCTTGATTTGGGTGCGGATATCGTCAGCAATTTCTTCACCAGTGGTGTTATCGGAAACTTTGACATCAGCTTGATTATGCGAGCGGTTCAGCGAATGGAAGGAACTGATTTGCTCTCCGCTCCACGTGTAACCGTGATGTCCGGAAAATCCGCGAATATCGTCGTGGCGCAAGAGTTCATCTACCCGACTTCTTATGGAGAACCGACTGTGACCGCTTCGAGTGGAAGCAGCAATAACTCCAGCAGTGGCAGCAGTGGCGGCGGTGCTGTGGCTTTGGCTTCTGGTGTTCCGGAAGACTTTGAGACCCGTAACCTTGGTGTCGAGCTGACTGTGACCCCGACTGTGGAACCAAATGATAAGATCAATTTGGCCCTCCAACCACGGGTTACCGAGTTCGAAGGTTATGTCTCCTACGGCGGACCCAACATTGCGGTGACCGGTGAAACTTCCGTTCAATCACCTTCGGGTTATTTCCAGCCAATCTTCTCAACCCGTACGGTTGAAACAGAGGTTACCGTGTTTGACGGTGCGACCGTTGTTCTCGGTGGTTTGACTCGGGAAGAGGTGAAAGAATACAGCGAGAAGATTCCGATTCTCGGTGACATTCCTTTGATCGGCCGTCTCTTCCGCTCGGAAGGGGAGACTTCTCAAAAGCGGAACCTGATCATCTTCGTGACAGCGAATCTGATCAGCCCCGGTGGATCACCTGCGAAGCAGTCTTTCCAGGGAACTGAATCAAACTCTCTCTTCCAGAATCCAACGTTGATCAGCCCCGGTGGTATCCTGCCACGGGACAAGGGCGCGACTTCTGAGGAGTAAAGTTTCAGAATAACAACAATTTCAGCGGCCATCTCTTTCGGGGGATGGCCGTTATTTTTTGGGGCTACCGTGGTTCGATTCTACGGACGATTCCGCCCAGCCGCGCATTATGGTAGGATTTCTCCAGCTAATTCGCAGTCGGGTGCCGTCCGGTCCCTTTAGGCCGCAAAGATTTGTTCGTTCCGGAAGGGATGGACAGGGGCGAATAATCATATTCTTTTCGGATCGACGAGAGGAATGTTTCAAATCAAACTGGCCCAATGGTTTCCCCGATTGCGTTAAAAATCTTAGTGGCTTCTGGCTGGCTGGTGACTGTGGCGGTTGCCTTTACGGCAGGTCAGTGGATTTCCGATTCCCCTGAGCGGGGAGACGCGGGTATTGAGACCCGACAGGGCAAGGGCTCCAGTTGGAGGGCGGCGGCTGATCCGTCGGCGACGTCCGAATCGAATGAGGATGCGACCGGCTTGATCGAGGGCGAAGAGGGTCCTGGAGATGATGGCAGGTTGCCAGATTCCCCTCTGGCGCGCATCTTGCGGGGGCCCGGGACGCAAGAGGACTGGCGTGAGGCAGGGCTAGCGGTCGCCCTGTTGAGTCCCGAAGAGGTGCGGTATTGGACCGAGGCTTATCTGCAAATGGCACCAGGGCCCGACCGCGATCGGGTTTTGCGCATGTTGCTCGGAGAAATGGCGGAAACAGACCCAGCCGGTGCTATGAAGTTTGCTCAGAGCATTAGCTCAATTTCTGAGAGCGAATCAACCAGACGGGATATCTTGCAGGCCTGGGGCCGCAATGATCCACAGAGCGCGTTGGCGTGGATTGAGTCCAATCGAGGATCAATCCCGAGCCGTCTGTATTCCCGGAGGCTCGAGTCTTGGGTGAGCGGCTATGCGGAGTTGGATCCAGCCGGAGCGTTTGCGTATGTTTCGGCGATCGAAACGACGAACCGCGGCGACCGCTGGATGAAGGAGCGGATGATTGAGGAGATCGTGGAGACTCAGGTTCGTGCGAATCAGTTGGATGAAGCCTTGGCCGAACTTCAGAAATTGCCCGAGGGACGATTGCGTTCGGAAGCTTTGGAAGAATTCTATTCGGAGTGGGCGAGGCAGGATCCCCAGGGCGCAGCTGAACATTTTTTGAATAACCGGGAAGAAGATAGTGAGCGTGTAGCCGCAGGTTTGATCCGCCAATGGGCCTCCGCGGACCCGGTACAAGCGGCAGAGTTTGTTTCGTCGATGGATGCCAGTGATCCAGCCTACCAGGTAGCGATTTCATCACTCATTGAGCGCTGGTCGAATTATGATCTCGAAGGGCCTGCTCAATGGTTGAACGAGTTACCTCCTTCCCCCGAGATCGATCGGGCGGTCGCGGTGTATTCTGTCCGTGCGTCGGCAGAGGATCCCGAGGGTGCAATGTCTTGGGCGGCTTCGATCGAAAGTGAAGATACCCGTGGGCGAGTGATGCAACGGGTTGCGGCTGAGTGGAAGGAGAGCGACCCAGAGGGGCTTGAGGGGTACATCGTGGAGAATGATCTGGATGAGGGCACCGCCACTGAGTTGCGGAATGCCCGGTCGGGCGGAAGGCGTTGGCGCGGACCCAATTGATCGGGATCGATTCCGATAATTCGGCGACCACGCGAGATCGGGGGTTGGAACGATCCCGTGGGGGACACGGATTCTCCTCCTGCCTTGGGAGGTCTCGGGGAGAAAGCTGGAGCGGGTCCATAGCCTCTGGGAAGTGAACGCGCGCACGCTTGCGTCTCTACAAATTCCTGATAGGCATTTTGCGTAGAAGTTAGCTGTTATAAATGGATCAGAAAACGAATCAAACACCCCGTAAATCAATCCTGCGCACCGATGAGGATATGACCTTTCTGGAGCACTTGGAGGAGCTGCGTTTTACTCTGGCGCGGTGCATCGGTGCGTTTGCGGTCGGGGTAATTATTCTGATCTTCTTTCTGCCCTCGCTAACCGATTTGTTGAAGCTGCCTTTTATCTGGGCTCAGGGTTCGACCGATGTCGATATGCTGGAAGGGCTCTTTTCGCGGAAGCCTATGGGGGTGTTTACCGTGATGATGCAGGTTCTCTTTCTCGGGGGGCTAGCGTGTTCGTTGCCGTTTATGCTCTTTGCCGGGGCCCAATTCGTTGCGCCTGCACTCACCGAAAGAGAGAAAAAAGTTTTGATTCCCGGTTTGATTGCGGGCTTCTTCCTCTTTCTAACTGGGATTGCCTTCGCCTTTTTCATCATTCTGCCAGCGGCATTTCGGATGGCCATCACCTTCAACGAGATGCTCGGCATGGAGCTGCTCTGGGGTGCGTCGGACTACTACGGTTTAGTAGTGTGGCTCTGCGTCTTGATGGGCGCGCTGTTTGAGTTTCCAGTAGTGTTGGTCTTTCTCATTCACCTTGGTATTTTGAGTGCCGGCATGTTGAGGGCTCAGCGCAAGATTGTGTTTGTCGCGTTGTTGATCCTCTCGGCGGTGATTACTCCAACCGGTGATCCGTTTACGCTGATTATCATGACACTGCCCCTGTACGGCTTGTATGAATTGGCCATCATCGTAGGAGCGCGTTGGAGTGGACGAAGCGACGGTCTCGAAGAAGAGGAAGTCGATACCCTGGATTGATCGGTTGTTCAGGACCGCTCGGTCGACCGCTTTATGCGGGAGAAGCGTCCGATCAACCGCCTCTGAGAAGGATTGAGCGGACTAGGAGACAGCCGGGTAACTTCCGGATTTTGTTGATCATCTTCCGTTTTTGGAACCCGAGCTCTTGGCGAACGACGGGATTCGGCGCGAGTATGATCAAGGTCCCACTTCTTTCGATCCGCCCGGGAGCGCACCGTTTGGCGTAAGCGGGGCCGACAAGGTACTCCCAATTCTCGAGGATCGTTTTCTCGGGGGTGGCATCGCTAGTGACCCGCAGGTTGGCTAAGATGCGATCGAGGGAGTTTGCCATCCCGCGAGGCGCCCTGGTTTTGCGTACAGGGTTCCGGGGAAGGCCGCGAAAGCGGTCGATCATGGCCAGGTCTTCGGCCGAGAAGGGGCGGTGCTTCTTTCGATATTCGGATGCCATCGTGAAATTTATTCCAAGCCACCGACAACGCCGGCCATGTTGAAGATAGGGAGGAACATCGCCATCACGATCGTTCCAATGATTCCTCCAAGAAATACGATGATGAGCGGCTCCATCAGATCAGTCAGTGAGCTTACGGTATTCTCGATTTCGACATCATAGAAGTCAGAAACCTTCAGCAGCATACCGTCTACGTTGCCGGTTTCTTCCCCGGCTTTAGCCATGTGCTTGACCATGGAGGGAAAGTAAGAATCCCCGGCTAGGATGTCGGAGATCTGAGCGCCTTCACTCACGGCCCGTTGAATGCGCGTGATGGACGCTTCGATAAAGGTGTTGTCGCTCGCTGAAGAAGTAATCTCAAGGGATTGGAGGATCGGAACGCCGCTCCGCATGAGAATTGAATAGGTTCGACAGAATCGGGAGAGGGCGATTTTGCGTGAGAGACCTCCCATGATAGGGACTTTTGTCACGACGACATCGCGGTAGCGCCGGCCCTTCGGCGTCTTGATAAACTTCTTTATTCCCACAAAAATTGCACCGACGACGAAAAGTACCGCGAGAATCCACGTCTTGAGAAAGTTTGAGGTCTCGATGAGCATCCGTGTCAGGAGGGGGAGCTCTTGGTCAAAGCTCTTGAACATGTCGGCAAATACCGGGATGACAAATATCAAGAGGACGTTGACCAGGGCGATGGCGATCAGAATGACGGCTACAGGATAGGTCATCGCGCTCTTCACCTTCTTCTGCAGGCGTACGGTCTCGTCAAAATACGAGGCGGTTTTGTTCAGAATCTCCGCGAGGTTTCCACTGGCCTCCCCAGCCTCAGACATGGAGAGGAAAAGATTCGGGAAGGCATTGGGAAATTTTCGACACGCTTCGGAAAAGGCGGTCCCGCCAGATACATCCGCGCGTACTTCACGGATGACTACTTTGAAATACGGATTCTCCGTCTGTTCGTAGAGGGCTTCCATCGCGGTGACGAGTGGCAAGCCCGCCTCGAGCATGGATGAAAGCTGTTCCGTAAAAATAGATAATTCCCCTAGAGGAATCTTCTTCTTGCGTGCCTTTTTTTCGACGCTCTTTTGCCGGGCAAGTTTCTGGTTGTCCCAGAAGGTGGTTTTCGGCTTTGAGGAAGACGAGGAGAGGGTTGCCATGTAAATCGGTTTGCTTGAAATGCTAGGGGGGGACTCTGGCAATCCTACTGGGGTTACGGCCTAACGCAAGACTGCCTGAAGCGCTTTACAGCTTTCAGACGATTATTCACTTGAAGTGATGGCGGCCTACTTCATGCCGCTGTTGGCTGTTTCTAGAAAAAAACAGCTTCGCTGAGAGCTTCGCGGGCACCCAGAACGTGAGCCTCAAAGGGCCATTCTTCACAGTTGGCAAACTGCGCATGGAGAGTTCCAAGGGACTTTTCGAGGTCTAGTTTGAAAGAAAATAGAGTCTTCCCATCCTTGTCACACCATTCCCCGTGGATCACTTTGCCCTGCTGATCGAGCTCCGCATATTTCTTCTCAAGTTCATCGCTGGCCCCAGCGGAAGTCAGACACTCCTGCATCCAGTCCGCGAGATTGCGGGCCTCCCCGGATAGGTCGGCGGTGCTACTGAGACTGATTTGACTGACCCCTTGGATCAATTGTTCGGGAGGAAAGCCGCTTAAGTACTGGCCGATAGACTGCCGGATCGGGAGGAGGCGGGCAAAAGCGAGGTCCTTGACGCGATTCGGATCTTCCCAGGGGATGTCCATGAACCCCGGCCCTTCGACAGTGCCGTCAAAGAGGATTCTCTTCATCCCGTGGGAGAAGGTGCGGTAATGCTCGCGGATTCGCTCTTGCGGTACGCGGTGGAACCAATGGCAAATCGGTAGATCGTTCTCGAGCCAGATGGAGACTTGGTTTTTTAGGTATCCTTTGTCGTCCGAAGGGTATCCAAGCATCAATGCCTCGCAGCAGCACATCGTGCGCGGAGTGTGGCCGATGTAGCATTGGGCGAAGAGTTTCGCTTCCATTGGACTATCGTCGTCCTGCTCAATTTCGGGGCAGAGAACGATGATCCGGCAGGGATAACGCTGGCTGAAGTGGATCGCCTCTTCGAAACGCGCCCGAGCGTCATCCGCAGTGGTCTTCTTCCCAAAATGGAGAATCAGGTTCATCTGCGATGCGCGGAACTCGGAGGGTGCGCCCGATCCTTCCTTGCCGGGTTGCCACATTTGGCCGAGTTGTCGGTTGACCTCGGCGATGGGTAGCATGTAGCCGGGGAGTGCCTCGAGAATATTGCTCACTTCTTTATCTCCTGATGGTAGAATAGTTTGTCGAACGCGGGGACTATGGGCCGGAGCGGCGCCATTCGTGGCGGCTCTCCCAGAGAAGGCGCTCTGCTGCGATCGGGCCCCAGGATCCTGAGTTGTAGCTGTGGAGCCCGTTGCGCCCGTTGGCGGCCCACTGTTCGAGAACTGGAGTGATGAGCGACCAGGAGGCCTCTGTTTCATCTCCGCGAATGAAGAGCGTCGAGTCGCCGACCATCGCATCCATAATCAGCCGTTCGTACGCTTCGGGGGTGTTCGATCCGAAGGTCGCCGCATAGCGGAAATGCATTTTGACCGGTTGAGTGCGGGTCTCGAGACCGGGGATCTTTGAATTGAGGAGAAGGGTCAGGCCTTCGTCCGGCTGAATCCCGATCACCATGGTGTTCGACGCCAGGTCGTAGAGGTCGCCTTCACTGAATAGGATTCCAGGGGGGCGCTTGAATTGGATCGCGATTTCACTGACTCGGCGTGCAAGGCGCTTGCCCGAGCGAACGTAGAAGGGCACTCCCTTCCAACGCCAGTTGTTGATTGCCAGACGCATCGCTACATAGGTCTCGGTGGATGAGTCTTTGGGCACATCCTTCTCGGATAGGTAGCCATTCACCTTCTCTCCTTCGATCAGGCCTTCGTCGTACTGGGCCCGGACGACGTCGCCGCCTTCGGGGTTGGCGTTCGGTATCTGAATCGCTTTGAGAACTTTCACTTTCTCGTCCCGGATGGCCTCCGGGTCGAGAGAAACAGGGGGCTCCATCGCAGTCAGTGAAACCAGCTGCATCGCATGGTTCTGGATCATGTCGCGCATGGCTCCACTTGAATCGTAGTATCCGGCACGTGTCCCCACGCCGAGATCTTCTGCCACGGTGATCTGGACCGACTCCACAAACTGACGATTCCAGAGCGGTTCGAAAATGCTGTTGCCGAAGCGTTGGACCAAGAGGTCTTGCACCGTCTCCTTCCCGAGGTAGTGATCAATCCGGAAGACCTGATTTTCGGAGAAATCGCGCGACAGTGTTTCGTTGAGGGCGCGCGCACTCGCGAGGTCACGGCCAAAAGGTTTCTCGATGATGATCTTGGATTCGCAGCGGGTCTTCGCATTGTGGCGTGCCAGTCCGCTTGAACCGAGGTTTTCCAAGATCGGTGTGAATACGTTCGGTGGAGTCGAGATGTAGAAAAGGAATTGGGTGTCGCGGCCGATTTCTTTCTCGATCTGCAGTAGAGTCTTCGAGAGGGCTTCGAAGGCTTCCGGGCTGTCGTAGCCACCCGAATGATAGTGGAAGTTTCCTTTGATCCGGTCCCAGACTTCTTCGTTGAGCTCCCGGCGGGAGTGGTCGCGGATGGCCGAGGTAGCTAGATCGCGGAATTCTTCGTCCGGAATCGGGCGGCGTCCGAATCCCACGAAATGGAAGTCGGACGGAAGTAGGTTGTCGAGGCAAAGGTTGTATAGTGCGGGAATCAGCTTCCGCGCGGTGAGATCCCCTGAGGCCCCAAAAATTACGATAGCTGTTGGTGGAGCTCCGCGATGCTTGCTGAGTCCTTGAAGAAAGGGATGACGTTGGTCCTGTTCCATAAGGCTGTGTTACGAGTGATTCGGTCGATCGTATTTGCGAAAAATCGGGACGTGCTCGTAGTGACGCAGATCTCCGATGGTCTGGTTATTGAGTTCAACTTCGATAATGTCGAAACGAAAATGAAGGGGAGGGGGGCGGCACCGTCGCAGATAGGCCATGGCGCAGGTGCGAAGGGTGTTGCGTTTCTTCTTTGTTACAGAGTGATAGCCGGATACGAGGGCCCCTCTCTGGCGGGCTCGCACTTCGATGAATACCAAATTTTTTCCGTCTCTGGCAATGAGGTCGAGCTCGCCGTACCCGTGTCTCCAATTGCGATCCAGAATGCGGAACTTTTTGTGAGTTCGCAACCACTCGGCTGCATGCGCTTCGGCGGCGTTCCCTACTTTTTGTTGGGCGGTCAGTGGTGCCGGTTTCGCTTTTTCGCCGCGAAGCTTCGCCGCGATCGAGTGAAACCAGTTTCTGACGTTCTTGCCAGTCATGGAGCAACTGTGGGCTAGCAATCCTATAAGTGCGACCGAAAATTGTAGGAGCGATTGGCCAGTTCGCGCTCTACTTTACTCGCACCCACTCGCGCTGTTCAGGCAGGGCGACTAGTGCGATGAATTTCGGTAGTAGAGCGTCGAAAGTTCTTTGAGGTAGGCCGCGCTCTCTCGATGGAGACGTTCGATCATTTCCGGCGAAGCGCGCCAAGCCCAATTTCCCTCCGAGGTGCCGGGGGTGTTGAAGCGAGCTTCCGCACCCAAGCTGAGAAAGTCTTGGAAGGGGACGATAAATAGGTTTGCGACGGATTGGTACCCGGCTCGAATTAGATCCCAGGCAATCTCATCTCCAGAAATCCGGAGGTACCGGCGAACGTAGTCCCGCGTTTCTTCGCTCTCCAGTGCAAACCAACTGGCCGTGGTGTCGTTGTCGTGCGATCCCGGGTAGAGGACCGTCAGCGGCTGCAAATTGTGGGGAAGGTAGGCGTTGTCCGGCTTGTCGAAGGCGAAGTGTAGGACAGACATCCCGGGTAGACCAGTGTCCTTGCGCAGCTGATCCACTTCGGGTGTGATGACTCCCAGGTCCTCTAGAATAATTCGAGGTTCGGGGAAGTTTCGATGGATCTCCTTGAAGAAGTCCAGTCCCGGGCCTTTTACCCAGTCGCCTTCCCGCGCGTCTTCCGCGTCGGCCGGGATGCTGTAAGCCGCTTCGAAACCGCGGAAGTGGTCGATGCGAACTAGATCGAAAAGATCAAAATTGAGACGGAAGCGTTCCATCCACCAATCGTACCGATTCTTTTTCAGTTCGGCCCAATCGTAGAGCGGGTTGCCCCAGAGCTGACCTGTTTCTGAAAAGTAGTCAGGGGGAACTCCAGCCACCGCCGTGGGCTGTAGCTTTTTGTCGAGTAGGAAGTACTCCGGATGTTGCCAGGCGTCTGCCCCGTCCAACGCTACAAAAATGGGAATGTCGCCGACGAAGCGGATCCCTTTGTCGGCTGCGTAGGCCCGCAGCTTGCGCCATTGGCCGAAAAAGAGGTATTGAATGAATTGATGCTCCTGTACGGAGGCCTTGATGCTGGGGTCGAGGGTCTGCTCCAGAGCTCGGTCGTAGGAGCGGAATTCTTCCGGCCATTCGTACCACGGGGCATTCTGGAAATGCTCTTTGATCGCGCGGAAGAGTGCGTAGGGCTCTAGCCAGCTCGATTGCTCGCTCTCGAATTCTTCGATCGAGCCGTACTCAGCTTCAACTTTATCGCGAAGGTCCGGCAATCGCTCGGACGCAAGGTGGAGGAGGTGGGGCCGAAAATTCCAAAGCGCACCATAGTCGACCGATGTGTCGGGAGCCGTACGGGTGGGTTCGACTTCGTCCTCCCGCAGTAGGCCCAGCTCAATAAGTGTGTCGGGATCGACCAGATAGGGGTTTCCCGCGAAGGCGGAAAGGCACTGGTAGGGAGAGTCTCCGTATCCAGTAGGGCCGAGGGGGCAGGTCTGCCACAGGGAAAACCCCGCCTCGGCAAGAAAGTCGACAAACCGATACGCTTCCTTCCCGAGAGTTCCGATGCCGGAACTGCCGGGAAGGGCGGTCGGATGAAGAAGAACGCCGCTGGCCCGCTCATTCGGCCATGCGAATAGCGGGGCGGGCGCAGACTTCCGTTTAATCGATTTCGTAGGGCTCAAGGTTCCTTTCTACGCGGCGACCGCGGATGCGGACGAAGTTCGGTAGGCCGTTTTCAAATTCCACAGAAGTTTCCCCTTGGATGAGGGGCTGTGCGTATTTGATAAACTGGAGGTTCATGCTGATTCCGTTCTCGTTGATCCAGTCCTCAGGAAGCTTTTTCACGCCGTTGGCTACTTCTTCGAGGGAGGCGAGGCCGGTGATGCACTCGTAGGTTTCCTTTTCAGCTCGCAGGAGGGTGACCATCTTGCCGCTCTCGCCATTGACGGCCGCTTCTACAGCTGCCTGCCCAGCGAGGAACGCTTCCTCGTTGTCGGTTTCGGAGGAGCAGTGGATCGCTGCCCGTTGAGCGTGACCCAATTTGGCGGCGCGAGCGCGGATGCCGAAATGTTCTTCGATCAAATTGCGGAGGTATTCACCAACTCCACCGAGTTGAGCGTGGCCGAAAGCGTCTTTGGCTGCGCCCGAGGTCGTTAGGTAGTTTCCATCTTCGTCAACCAGACCTTCGCTGGCTACGATGAGACAGTAGCGCTCTTTCTGGAGAATGCGCTGAACGTCTTCCAGTAGCTTTTGCGGGGAAAGTGGAACTTCGGGTAGGAGAATGATGTGCGGAGGGTCGCTCGGACGATCCTTGCGCTTCGCCAAGGCAGTTCCTGCAGCGAGCCAGCCGGCATTGCGCCCCATCACTTCGAGGATTCCTACATAGTCATGGTTCCCCATGGACTGTGCGTCGCAGGCCATTTCCTTTACCGTGGTGCAGAGGTACTTAACAGTACTTCCGTAGCCGGGGCAGTGGTCCGTGCCTACGAGGTCGTTGTCCACGGTCTTCGGGATGCCGATTACCCGCAGGTCGTAGCCGCGCTCAATCGCTAGCTCGTTGATGCGATGTGCCGAATCCTGAGAGTCGTTTCCTCCAATATAGAAGAAGTAGCGAATGTTGTGTGTCTCGAAAACCTGAAGGATCCGGTCGTAGTCTTCCTGCGAGCGAACCTTGTAGCGGCAGGTTCCGAGGGCCGATGCAGGTGTCGAGCGAAGGCCCCGAATGACTTGCTGGGATTCTTCGGCGAGATCGATGAGATCTTCCTGGAGGATCCCGACAACTCCGTTGCGGGCTCCATAAATTTCTTCAATGCAGGGATGATTCAGGGCTTCGGTGATCGCACCGGCTAGGCTGGAGTTGATGACCGCGGTCGGTCCACCCGATTGGGCGATAAGGCAGTTTCCGTTCAGTTCTTCTGGCATAATTTTCGTTTGGCTAAAACGGGGAGGTTGTTGGGGATGGAGCCGCATGACAAATCAAAAGAATGGACCTGGAAGCATTGGCGGGGTCACTTTTTAATTGGGGGATTTAGCGGGAAAGTTGGCACGGACATTGCTTTACCGTATCCATTCAATCGTGCAGGATTGAGTATCAGGGGCAAAGTCCCTTTGTTTGGGCCCGGTGTTTAGGGGTTTTCACCGGGCCCTTTTTTTTGTCGAAAAAGTATCGATTCTTGTACTTGTATTGCTTTGCAAGCTACCGAGCTTTGCGGAAGTATTTTGTCAGTGTTATCTTTTCTTGCAGGTCTGTTAATTGGCACCGCCGGTGCGTGGGTCGTCGTGCAGTATTATCGACAGAACATGCGCCTGCTGAATGAGGAGAAGCAGCGGATCGAGCAAGAGCGTACTTTGGTGTTGGAGTTCATGCACAACCTTGTCGAGGGGGTGGGCGAGGAATCTCCAAGGAAAGATTTGTATCGGCGCATCGTCCACTCGGCGGTACTCGGTACAAGTGCCGTTTGTGGGGCGGTATTCATTCCTAATGAGGATAAAAAGTTGCGAAGTGCCGCCGTTGAGGGGGTCTTTCCGCCTCAGAAACCTCTCCCGCGAGGGGTTGAGGAGAAACTGGTCACCCGTGCAGAGTTTATCCGGAAGACTTTGGAGTCCGATGAGATTGCGCTGGGTGAGGGTGTGATCGGGCAGGCCGCTTCGATGGGCAAGGTCATCCTTGTCAATGATCCTGAGGACGATGATCGGGTCGTTCACCATCATGATTCCCTTCTGCGAATTCGAGCCCTTTTGGCCGTGCCGATGTTCTTTCGAAAGCGCTTCCTCGGTGTGATCGCAGTCGCTAATCCAGCGGACGGTATGGGGTTCACCGATACTGATGTCTCTTTGGTCTCATCGTTGGCCGAGCAGGCCGCCCTAGCCATCCATAATGCTGACCAGATTAACTTGCAGATGGAGCGCCAGCGGCTCGATCTGGATCTGTCGCTCGCCGCGAACATTCAGGGGATGTTGCTGCCGAGTAAATTGCCCCATGTTCCAGGGTTGGATCTCTCCGCTATGTATCAACCCGCCCAGCAGGTGGGGGGAGATATGTTTAATGTCATCGAATTGCCCGAAGGAAGGGTCGGTGTGGCCATTGCGGATGTCTCGGGTAAAGGGATTGCCGCTTCGCTCTTAATGGCGATTTGTCAGACTTCCTTTGAGCATCTCGCCAGAAATGGAGATGGGCCGGTCGAGGTGCTGATGGGTATGAATGCTGAGATTATCGACGAGATTCGGGCCGATATGTTCGTGACGATGCTTTACGCGATCATCGATCCTACCGATGAAACCATCCGGATCGCGAGGGCCGGTCATGAGCAGCCAGTCCTGCTCACCGTCTCCCACGATAATCAACCACTCAATTGCCGGACCGTCTACTCCGAAGGGATGGCCCTGGGAATGGTGCCGGGCGAGGTGTTCGGGGCCGTTATCGAAGAAATTACCGTTCCGTTTAGAGCCGGCGATATTTTTGGTCTTTATACGGATGGGATCACAGAGAGAGTGGACCGTAGCGACGCAGAGTTTGGGACCGGTCGCTTGATGGATGTGTTTCGACACGAGTACCGGAGAAGTGCCGAAGGGGTGAAGAATACCGTCCTCGGTGCGGTGGAATCATTTTCAGAAGGCGTCCCACCTACCGATGATATGACCCTCCTTTTTGTAAAAGCGCAGGAGAAGCAGGCGAGCTAGGCGCGCATCGCGGTGAAAAGAGGAGAACTCGAATTGACCGCAGAGCAAATCTCCTAAGAATCCCGCTATGTCCTCTGTCGATTTGATTGATTTTGATCCCCTGACCGTGCCGGATGAGTTGGGCCATTTTGGAGAATTTGGGGGTAGCTATGTTCCCGAGACTCTGGTGACCCCACTCGCGGAGCTAACTGCTGCATACCGGGAAGCTTCGGCTGACCCGGAATTTCAAGAGGATCTCGAGCGTGAGTTGCGCGAGTTTGCAGGCCGTTCTACCCCGCTTTACTTTGCCAAGCGACTGACTGAGCAGCTCAAGGGTGCCCAGATTTATTTGAAACGAGAAGATCTCCTCCATACGGGAGCGCACAAGATCAATAATGTCGTGGGGCAGCTTCTCCTCGCTCGCAGAATGGGAAAAACCCGGATCATTGCGGAAACGGGTGCGGGCCAGCATGGGGTCGCTACGGCGGCTGGATGTGCGCGCTTTGGGCTCAAATGTGTGATCTATATGGGTGCCGAAGATATGCGTCGCCAAGCCCTCAATGTATACCGGATGCGTCTCCACGGGGCAGAGGTGCGGGGTGTTGAAGCTGGTCAAAAGACGTTGAAGGATGCCGTGAATGAGGCGATGAGGGATTGGGTCGCCGATTCCAGAAATACTCACTACGTCCTCGGTTCAGCTCTCGGTGCGCACCCCTATCCGATGATGGTTCGGGACTTTCACCGCGTGATCGGTCGGGAGACGCGCCAACAGATCTTGGAGCAGGCCGGCCGTCTGCCGGACGAGATGGCAGCCTGTGTCGGTGGCGGAAGTAATGCGATCGGGTTCTTCTTTGATTTCCTAAAGGATGAGTCGGTTCGCCTGGTCGGGGTGGAGGCGGGTGGCCGTCGAATTCATCCCGGTGAGCACGCAGCGCGCTTTTCCGGGGGCCGTCTCGGTGTCCTTCAGGGCTCGAAAACATGGTTGTTGCAAAACGAAGATGGTCAGATTGAGAAGACTCATTCGGTCTCTGCCGGATTGGATTACGCTGCAGTCGGTCCCGAGCACGCGTTCTACCGGTCGCTGGGGCGGATCGATTTTTCCAGCTCCAGTGATGATGAGTGCCTAAATGCGTTCCAGTTGTTGAGCCGCTGCGAGGGGATCATTCCCGCGCTCGAGTCCTCTCACGGGTTGGCGTACGCGGTTCGGCGAGCTCCTGAGATGAGTCCCGACCAGATCCTCTGTATCAATCTGAGCGGTCGCGGTGACAAAGATGTCCAGGAGGCCTCGCGGTTGATGGACGCTGTCGAGAACTTGAGAAAGGAAAATGAGTAGCTACGGCGAGGATCAGGAGGACCGACAGAAGAAGGGGCGCCGGGAGGGTGATTTCCTCCTGGGTCTGGCTTGGCGTGAGAAAATTAAACGCCCAGGGAAAAAGCCCTTGGTGCAGGTCCACTTCTACTGGAAACGAATTTTTGTCCTCTTTTCAATTCTCGCGGTGGTGGGATGGTTGCTGGGGGGCGCCGCTCTCTATTTTTATTTCAAAGAACGACGGAATTACGAGGAGGTCTCCTATTTTAAGATGCTCATCCTCCCTCTTAGGCTCGATAGCCATAGTAAGGAAATGGGGGAGTATTTCATCGAGAGGGGTATCGAGGAGATCGAGGAAGGCAATTTCCGCAGCGGGTTCCATTACCTGCGCACCGGTTTGGCCCGTTCGCCCGATCATCCCGAGGCTCGTATTCTCTTGGCTCGGATTTTCCATTCTCCAGGGTTCGGTGACAACCGATTGGCCATTCAAGCCCTTTCGGATGGGTTGAAATATTCAGATCAAGATCCCGCTTTTCTCGAGGTGGAGTATCTGTCGTTGCTGTTTATGCTCCTCTCTCTGGAAGAGCGTGACGAGGAGCGTATCGATTTGGCGGATGAGCTCATGTCCCAGGTCGATGATCCCGCGGTGCGCGCTTTGTTGATTCTCCAGTCCGCTAAGGCGGAGGGTGAATTGGGGCGTTTTAGAGATGCGATAAACCGCTTGAAAGAGTCCGGAATCGTCAGCAGTCCGCCGGGTACGTTATTACTCGGTGATATCCTTTGGAGCGCGGGGCAGGAGCGTCAGTCTCTAGCGACCTTCGAAAGAGGTCTCGAAAATTACCCCACCGATGCACGTCTGATTGACGCCTTCTATTCCCTTCTGATCGAGGAAGAACGATGGGAAGAGCTCCTGAGCCACACGAATTATCGCCGGTTGGTTCAACCTGATAATCATAAGGTGTGGACGGCTCGGTTGGCCGCTCTACAAGGTCTGGGGCACGAAGATCAGGTCATCCCTGCGGTCTATACCTTGTTGGATAAATTCACTGCCGAGGAAATCGGTTTTGAGATCCTGCGGTTTTCGGTCGAAAACCAAAGAGTGGATGTCGCAGAGATTGCGTATGCGCGATTGGAAGAATCCGGAGCGCTCGCCAATCCCCATGTCGCTCTTATGGGGTTGGCTTACCTGCGGGGTGATCAACCGGAGAGACTATTGGAGTTCCTTGATGAGATTGAGGACGAGGAGTTGGTCGTCGAAGAGAGTCGAGCGGCAATCATGCGGGCTATGGCTTTCATGATGATGGGCGACAACGAGGCGGCCATTCCGTATTTTCAAGAGTTCCTTGATAGTGATCAAATTCAGGCAAGTGCTTACACCACTCTCGGACGGTTCTATTCTGAGGCTGGTTTGGATGATCCGGCCTACGAAATTCTGGAAAGAGGTCTGGAGCGCTTTCCAAGTGATCGGGACATTCTTTTCCAAATTATGGAGTTCGATCTGGAGCAGTCGGGGCGTCATTCCTACGTGGAGCATGCCGGCGCCTTGGTGAATGGGCGGGTTCCCGATTTGAAGGTCTTGGCAGATGTCAGGACCGAGTTGCTGAGTGATCGTTGCCTGTTTGTTCCTGGCCGTGAGGATCTGGTCGATTCAATTGATTCTGTATTCGCACAAAGCGAGGCATTGACCACTGGGACCGCCATCACTACCTCTGTTGAAAGGGGCATTGAGATAGACTCGGATAAACCGGATCGTGAATTCATGAAACTACAATGAGCGGAAAACATACTTTCTATTTCGCAGGGGATCTTTTCGACTCCAAGCATCTCGCCGGAAACGCATTTCTTGCCGAGGCCATCTATAAAATTTCTAAGGAGTCGCTGGTCCCCGTCCTTCCGCAAAACTTGGAGCAGCGAGAGACCACCGCCCATAGCATTCGTGATAATGATATCCTTTGCCTTCTGGACTGCGATCTCGCGCTCTTCCATTTCGATGGTTCGGAACTCGATTCGGGTACCGTCGTCGAGTTTATGTTCGCGAAGTTCGCCGATATCCCCTCGGTCGTCATCCGGTCCGACTTTCGGGCAAAGGGCGACCAAGAGCTGCATCCTTGGAACTTGATGGCTAGCTACTATCCGCGAACCGAGGTGGTTCTCCTCGATTCGATGAGCATTTATCAAAACGCATTTCGTCCCGAAGAGGGAGAGGGCCCCGAGGAGTTTATGGCAAAAGGTTTAAGTGCTCGCCGCTCGCAGGGTATGCTCGATGAGATTGCCAGCCGGGTCGTGGAAGCTTTTGAGGATGTGACCTCAAAGCCTGCTGTCCTGCCTCCCAATCAAGCAGAGGTGGTATACGATTGGATCGCCCGCATGCCCGGATTCTCGAAGGGTTATAGCGCGCAAAAGGAACGGATCGCGGAGGCTCTTCGGCGTAAGGTGGAGAGAAATATTTTATGAAGGGTGTAACCTGTATCAATCATCCCCTGGTGGCCGACTTGCTCGGGAAATTGCGGGATCAATCGACCGAAAAGGCCGAATACAGGACTCTTTGTGACAGAATCTCTCTGGCGCTCGCGCTCAATGCCCTTCAACCACTGCCTTGTCGTGAGCAGACTTTGGAAACTCCGCTTGAGCTGACTCAGGTCTCGCGGATCGACGTCCCAGTGGTCGTTGTCCCGATTTTGCGGGCCGGTTTGGGAATGCTGTCTTCTTTTTTGCAACTGTACCCCGATGCCAGCGTGGGCTACATCGGCTTGGAACGAGACGAGAGGACTGCTACCCCCAGTGAGTATTACTGTAAGATGCCGAAGATGGATGGAGCTTGGACGTTCCTCATTGACCCCATGCTCGCCACCGGTGGTTCTGCCTGCCGAGCGATCGAAGCGTTGGAGGGGCGGGGCGCATCGCGCTGTGTTTTGGTCTCAATTCTAGCTGCACCCGAAGGAATCGAGTGCGTCCAGGCACAGCATCCAGATGTAGAAATTGTCACGGCCGCAATCGACCGGGAGCTGGATGCCAATAAATACATTCGCCCGGGACTCGGAGATTTCGGTGATCGCCTTTTCGGAACCTAAGGTAAATCAGACAACCTTTGACGGGCAGATCTAATTTGCCTGTTTGCGCGATCGAACCATCTCTGTTGAGAATTCGGGAGCTCACCGGCTTGGGACGGCTAGCCGCGCAAGTTCGTCTTGCCAGCGTGTAAGATTATCAGCGAATCTTGATCGCTTATGGAAAGTTCCCCCTCCAGAAATTTGTATAAAGCCATCGGCCCTGGTCTCTTGGTAGCTTGCGCCGCGATAGGTGGCTCCCATCTCGTCTGGTCGACCCGCGCCGGTGCGGAGTTTGGATGGCAGCTGGTAGGCCTACTTCTACTGGCGAATCTATTTAAGTATCCGTTCTTTCTGTACGGCCAAAAGTATACGGCGGCGACTGGAGAATCTTTGCTCGATGGATACAAACGAAAGGGGATTGTTTGGGTCTATGTCTTTTTAGCGATCAATGTCCTCACAGGGATCATTAATATTGCGGGAGTTTCAATGCTCAGCGCAGCCCTATTGGCTGGCTTTGGTGTGACATTCACCACCGTCCCCATCCTGACGGTTTTTATTATGGTTGGGTGCGCCATCTTCATTCTGTTGGGCCACTACCGACTACTCGACGGCGTAGGCAGGGTCGTAATTATCACTCTCACCATTTCGACGCTGGCTGCATTGATTCTCGCACTCAATAAAGGATCCGTTGTCCAACCAGGCTTCGAATCCCCATCTCCATGGACATGGGGCTCTTTTATTTTCCTCATCACGTTCATGGGGTGGATGCCAGCCCCAGTTGACCTCTCCGCTTGGTCATCCCTCTGGATGTTCTCCAGAGAAAAACAAACGGGCCACTTCGCCAGCGTGCGGGAAACTCAAATCGATTTCTATATAGGCTACGGAGTAGCAGTATTCATGGCCCTGATCTTCCTGGCTCTAGGCGCATTGGTCATGTTCGGTTCCGGCGAAAAATTTTCTCCCAGTGGTATTGTTTTCTCAAGGCAATTGGTGGAGATGTATTCGAGCAATATTGGTGACTGGTCCTACTACTTAATCCTGTTCGCAGCTTTCGTAACCATGTTGAGCACCTCGTTGACATGCGTAGACGGCTACCCCCGCGCCCTCGCAGCCTGCACCTCTCTCATCGCCCCGTCTTTACTCCCAAACTTTAGAAAGATCCATTCGATCTGGATTATTGGATCAGTCCTTGCCGCCTCAATCATCCTCCTCTTCTACGTAGACAACCTCCTACAACTCCTAGGCTTCGCAGCAATCATCTCCTTCGTAACCTCACCCATAATCGCAGGAATCAATTTCTGGGTAATGTCAGGCAACAACGTCCCCCAAGAGCACCGTCCAGGCACAATCCTGAAAATTCTGAGTTGGCTCGGCATTCTCTTCTTTGTCGGGATGAGCGTTGGTCTAGTGTGCTCATTAGTTCTAAAAAAATAGCAAATCCATCCTCCAGCCTCAGCTTCGCTCCCAATCTATAGGTCAGACAAATTAGTCTTGACGAAGGTCGAGGCGTAGTGGTAGTTTTGGAGCATGAGTCGGAGACGAAA